>ERZ791618.548-NODE-548-length-17591-cov-2.731581_pt1 | contig 17591 bp, 15 predicted proteins | sample MGYA00510059_ERZ791618 | MGnify/ENA primary metagenome ERZ791618 (study PRJEB30046, sample SAMN00715159) | human gut metagenome | study: EMG produced TPA metagenomics assembly of the A metagenome-wide association study of gut microbiota in type 2...
GAGACATGAAAAGAAATCCAGAGAAGATATTAAACAGTCTAACACAACATAGTTCCGACTTGGCTTACAAGTTTGAACGTTTGTATCGGTTACTGTTTAATGAGGAGATGTACTACATTGCCTACCAACGTATTTATACGAAACAGGGCAATATGACGAAAGGTGTCGATGGAAAAACCATTGACGGTTTCTGTATATCCCATATTGAACGGTTGATAGGTACACTCAAAGATGAGACGTACCAGCCAAATCCCTCTCAGCGGGTGTACATTCCCAAGAAAAACGGGAAAATGCGACCGCTGGGTATTCCGTCATTCATTGACAAACTTCTGCAAGAAGTTATCCGAATGATTTTGGAAGCAATCTACGAGGGCAGTTTTGAAAATTCTTCTCACGGTTTCAGACCACAGAGAAGTCCGCAGACTGCACTTTGGAGCATACAAAAGACATTCAACAATACAAAATGGTTCATCGAGGGAGACATTAAAGGTTTCTTTGACAATATAGACCACGAAGTATTGATAGCTATTCTTTCAGAACGTATTTCAGATATGCGTTTTCTACGCCTTATCCGAAAGTTTCTGAATGCCGGATATGTGGAAGATTGGGTATTTCACAAATCGTATAGCGGAACACCACAAGGTGGGATAATAAGTCCTATACTGGCAAATATCTATCTTGACAAGTTCGACAAATACATCAAAGAATACACTCAAAAATTCAATAAGGGAAAAAGGCGCAAAGAAAATCCGATAGCAAAACAACTTGGGCAGAAAAAATACTACTTGACAACAAAGCTGAAACAAGCAAAGAATGAAACGGAACGGCGACTACTGTTGAAACAAATTGGAGAAGTTGTCAAAGAACGTCTGAAATATCCAGCAAGTGATGAAATGGATGCGGACATGAAACGTCTAAAATATGTGAGATATGCGGATGATTTTCTCATTGGTGTTATTGGCAGCAAAGAGGATTGTATCAAAATCAAAGAGGACATAAAGCAATTTATGGCAGACAAATTGAAATTGGAACTATCTGATGAAAAAACGCTGATAACCAATGCAAGAAAACATGCTAAATTTCTCGGCTATGACGTATTTGTACGCAAATCCAATGACACCCATAGGGATAAAAACGGACATTTGACAAGAAGCTTAGACCATAAGATAGTCCTGTATGTGACTACCGAAGTGATGCGGAAGAAGCTCCTTGAATATGATGCGGTAAAGATTACTGTTCAAAAAGGTAAGGAGGTTTGGAAGCCCAAAGGACGTACATATATGCGCTGTCTTGATGATTTGGAAATTATAAGCCAATATAACTCTGAAATCATGGGGTTCTATAACTTCTATTCGATTGCAAATAATAGTCCCGTCATTGACTCTTTTTATAACATCATGGAATACAGTATGTATAAGACATACGCCGCAAAGTACAGCACTTCTAAAAAGAAAATCATTGCGAAGTACAAGAAGAACGGAGTATTTGCCATACCGTACACCAATAAAAGGGGATATGAGTTCAAACGTGAGTTCTACGACAAAGGCTTTAAGCGAAAGGAACTGCCCAATCGGTATTTGGATGACAAACTGCCAAACACGGTTGCCATAACAGGCGGCAGAAATGGACTAATCAAGAGACTTCAGGCACGTGTATGTGAAAATTGCGGTGCTACGGACAATCTTGAAATGCACCATGTACGCAAATTGAAAGACCTAAAAGGCAAAAGTGATTGGGAAATTAAAATGATTTCACGTAACCGCAAAACATTAGCAGTATGTTCAGTATGCCATCACAAAATACACGCAGGAAAGTTAGACTGAATGAGAAGGTGGAGAGCCGTGTACGGGGAGACCTGTATGCACGGTTCGGAGGCGAGTGCTTGGAAACCTACCACTGTAAAAAGTGGCAAGGCGCTGGGTGCTTAGCCTATGGGCAGATAGCTTCCGCTAAAATCCCACTTACCCGAATGATTTCCCCGCAGCTTTATTGGGTGATGACCGGTAATGATTTTTCATTGGATATCAATAATCCGGCAGAACCTAAAATTTTATGTGTGGGCAATAATCCGGACCGTCAGAACATCTATTCCGCCGCATTGGGTCTCTACAATTCGCGCATCGTGAAACTCATCAACAAGAAGGGACAGCTTAAAAGTACAGTCATCATCGACGAGCTGCCCACCATCTATTTCCGTGGACTGGACAACCTGATTGCAACGGCACGCTCCAACAAGGTGGCGGTCTGTCTGGGTTTCCAGGACTTCTCCCAATTGAACCGAGACTATGGTGAAAAGGAGAGTAAGGTGATCCAAAGTACGGTCGGCAACATTTTCAGCGGACAGGTGGTCGGCGAAACGGCCAAGACGCTTTCGGAACGTTTCGGAAAGATCCTTCAGAAACGGCAGTCCGTTTCCGTCAACCGTCAGGATGTTTCCACCTCCATCAATACCCAGTTGGATTCCCTAATTCCGGCTTCCAAGATTTCCAACCTGTCACAAGGTTCCTTTGTAGGTGCCGTATCGGACAACTTCGGTGAGAAAATTGACCAGAAGATTTTCCATGCGGAAATTATTGTGGACCATGCCAGAGTGAGTGCCGAAGAAAAGGCATACAAGAGAATACCGGTTATCAACTCCTTCAAGGATAAAGAGGGGAATGACATCATGCTTGAACAGATTCAGCGCAATTACGACCAGATCAAGGCGGATGCCCAAGCCATCATCAACGACGAGATGGAACGGATCATGAATGACCCCGAACTGTGCGAACGGTTGGGGATTGAAAAAACAGAATCTGAAAATAAAGAGGATAGCAAATAAATCATGGCTGGATTTGATTTTCAAGAAACATTCCGTATCTTTGAACCTAAAATAGAACATAACGGCGGATTACGGGATGTTTTCCGTTGCTTATATACATAAGTCGCAAGATGTCACAGGTAGAAATCTGGTAAATTTCAAAAAAACGATGACTATTGCGTGAGGCTTATGCTATACCTTATAGCATGAGCCCATGCAAGTTATCGTTTGGGCTATTACCAGAGCCTCTACCTGAAACTGCATGGGCTTCATGCTTTTTTCAGATAAGGGTATGGCAAGAATACGAATCGTTATGGCAATTACATTGGATGGATTTCTTCCAAAGCAAGAGGAAAAATTCATGCAATGGCTTATGGAAGAACCTCGAAAAGGTTTTCCGTATTGGAAAGAAAAAGCTTCATTTCAAATCAATGAATTATATGGCATAATAGACCTGTCTGACATGTACGTAGATTTAGCGCGGGTTGTATATGCCAGACTATCATACATGATAAAAATAGTGCAGATTATGCCGATGGTCTTTTCCGATATAATCTTGTTGACGAAATGGTTCTTTATACGTTACCGATATCCTACGGGAAAGGATTTTCATTGATGGATAGTATCGGTAAACATCATTGGCAACTCCGCTCTTTCAAACTGTACCCCAATGGCATTTCCCGTTTGGTGTACGAAAAAAGACGTATGTAATAATCCGTGTCGCAATTTGTTACTTTATCTTTTTATAGATTGAAGTACGACTTATTCCTAAAATTTGTGAGGCATGGGAAATGTTTCCATTACATTCTTCTATCACATTGATTATTCGTTTTTTTTCTAATTCTTTCTTCGCAGCCTTGTCCGGCTCCGGGCTTTTAATTTCTCCTGTACTTTGTCCGATGCCAAAACAATCCAATACGGGAGATTCAGAAATAGCCACAGAACGTCTCACCATATTTTGCAGTTCACGTACATTGCCAGGCCAGGCATAAGTCAACATTTTACACTTAGCTTCTTCTGTAAAACCGACAGTATCCTTCTTGAATTCTTTAGAATAGCGTTCGCGGAAAAATTCAGCAAAAGGGAGAATATCTTCAGTGCATTCAGCCAGGGAAGGAACTGTAATTTCAAACTCGTTTAGACGATGGTAAAGGTCTTCTCTGAAACGGCCTTCCTGGATTGCCTGCTGAATGTTTTCATTGGTAGCTGCAACTATACGTACATCTGCAATATGTTCCCGATTGCTTCCCACTGGCATATAGGTATTCTCTTGCAACACCCGCAGCAGCATCGCTTGTACTTCATAAGACATGGTACCTATCTCATCCAAGAACAAGGTACCCCCCTTGGCCTTATCAAAATAGCCTGCTTTGTTGTTATCTGCCCCCGTAAAGGAACCTTTTTCATGACCAAAAAATAGAGAAGGAGCCAAATCTTTGGGGAGAAGTGCACAGTTCACTGCCAGAAAAAGCATATTGGAACGATCACTTCCTTGATGGATACTTTGGGCTATAGACTCTTTTCCTGTTCCGCTGGCTCCGTAAATAAGCACTGACATATCAGTAGGAGCAACCATTTCTGCATACTTCAGGATCTCTCTCATTCTGGCGCTTTTACGCTGAAGCAGCATCGGCTCCTGTTTTCTTACTGTAACCAAAGGAGCAAATACATCCTTGGTCAGTTCCAGCAAGTGTTCTTTGCGTACGGGTTTAGGCAGATAATCTACAGCTCCCAATTTAATGGTACGGACAACATCAGGTACAGACACATACTCAGTGGTAATAATAAAAGGAGTATTATTCTTTTCCTTACGCAGCCACTCCAGCAATGAGATTCCGTCTCCGTCCGGCAAACGCACATCCGAAAGAATCAAGTCAAAATGTACCTTGCGGATTAACGAACGGGCTTTCGTTGCATCTACGGCCGTTATAGCGTCATACCCGGCCTGTACAAACCAGTCTTTCTGCATCTGTGACAGGTTTATATTGTCTTCAACAATCAATACTTTCCTTTTCATTTTTCAATCGTGTTAGTTCTTTTTCTGCTTTCGTCATCAATGTTGAAACATGACTCAGAATCTGCCGTGTGTGGTTCTTCAGCACCACATCACTCACTTGGTCATCCTTTAAAATATCACGGTATTCAAATAGAATATCCTCCATATGCAGAAGTTCCCAGACAGGTTGCATCCGATGGACTATTTCACGCATCTGTCTTCTGTTGCTTGCCGATAAAGCAGCCAGCAATTCATCCTGGTCTTTTCTGGACTGCTCTATCAAGGTAAACAGCAGTTTTTCCTTATCCAGAACCTCTGACAGCAAGGCATCCAAATCACTTGGCGGAGACGCTGCTACATGACATTGATTGATAGATGAAAGCAGATTGAGCAATTCATTATAAGAAAACGGTTTATAGATACAATCTGTAAATCCGGCTTCCTGTAAGGACTCCTTGGTCTGCTCACCACGTGCGGTCATGGCTATGACCGGTATCGTGCGAGAATTACCTATATTTGAATGACGTAGCAAAGTCAGGAGATTAAAACCGTTGGTACCTGGCATCTGAATATCAGTAAGCAACAAATCATAGTCCTTTTCTCTCATCTCCTTTACCAGTTCTTTGGCCGAAGCACAGGTCGTACAATTAATGCCGTTACGTTCAAGCAAATCCTTGATGACTGCACGCAACATACTGTCATCATCAATGACAAGTATATTATGAGGCAAATGTCCGGTATGGGTCAATACGGGCTTTTCACATTCCAGCGGTTCATCCGTTTCTTCAAGAGGAAGAGTTACCTTGAAGGTACTTCCCTGATGAATCTTGCTTTTTACGTCAATTTCTCCGTTGAAGAGATGGACAAGTCCCTGTATAATGGACAAACCTAAACCAAAGCCATCGGTATTGTTTGCTGTCATCTGCCGTTCAAATGGGCGGAAAATACGTGCAAGTGTTTCCTCCGTCATGCCAATGCCGGAGTCAGTCACTTCCAAATACAATTTCCCTTGAGAATAACCGGCATGAAAGGAGATTTCTCCGCATTCCGTAAACTTGATAGCATTGCTGAGCAGGTTGCCGACAATCTGTTCTATACGGTCCACATCTCCACGTAATCTGACATCCGTATTGTCAAACGAGGTGTTGAACAGCAATCCCTTGTCGTTGACCAGACCGGAAAAACGGGAAGCAATCCGATCAAGCATTTCATGCAGACTGAACGGAACATAGTTGCATTCTTCTTTGGATTGATTCAACCGGTATACATCCAATAAATTATTCAGCAGATGTACTACATGCAGACACACTGATTCAATGTTGGACAAATAGGTATCACGCCGTTGGTTATCCACTTCCCTCCTTGCCAATTCAACTGTTGCACTAATCACGTTCAAAGGGGAGCGGATATCATGCGATATGGTTAAAATGATTTTGTTGCGCATTTGCAGCAATGCAGCATTCTGCTCTATGGTTTCTTCCAACATTTTGCTGGTCTTCTGCTTCTCACGCAGGTCCTTCTGGATAATCAGATAAGAAACAATCAGCAGTATGACAGCTGATATAACCAGCCACGTGATGATGCTTTTTGAACGGTCATAAGAGGCATTCAATTGTTTTTCCTTTTCTTCAAGTATTTGCTCGGCCTGATCATTCATGGTTGTCATCAGCGAGCGCAGTTTTCCATTGATAACCTTGTTGTGCCTGCGTAAACTATCAGTACAGACATCTATGTTGTCATTGAGTTCGTTCTGCATGGAAAGCAATTCTTTATTCAATGCATGCAATGCAGCCGAAGTGCTGGGTGTAACTTCTACTGTCTCTTTGCCTCCGAAGAAGCCCGCCAATCCTTTTTTCTTGCGAGTTATCGTTTGCGGAAAGACATTATAAGGTATTTTGCTGAATTGTAAAACGCCATGACCATCTCGGCTTGAATCAGATACATGATTTGAGCCAGGTGCTCTTCCTTGATTTTCAAGAGGGAACGCAGTGAATCTACTTGGCTTCGCGCAACATGGATTTCATTCTCTTTTCGTATATCCAGCAATGTGGAATCCACGTACTGCCGAAGTGAACGATAGTCAGCAAAATCCTTTCTCTCCCAAGAAATGGCAGTTTCACCCAACATGGCAAGAAGTGTGATATGACGATGGGCCGTATTGACCTTGCGCTGTACCTGCTGAATGTGTCTGGCTTCTTTTTCAATATCCGATATACGCATACGTTCATGTTGTAGAATTCCGAATATGCATGCTATTATAGCAAACAGAATAAGGTGTCCTACAAGAATTTTATGTTGTATACTGACTTCGGGTACTTTAAAACTCATAATTTCGTCAGTTAGTTAACCGTTGATGAATAGAAACTATTCTCTCATTATACATTCCGGACTATTCATATGATTTGTCATTTGTTCTAGAAACCAACTAATTTCTCCTCCTGAATAATCCAACTCTAAAATACTTTTAATTCTTTCCCATTGAAAACGAATATCTGCCATATTATGTATTGATAGTATCTCATTATCTTTTGTTATAGATATAATAATACCATTATATCTATAACTTATCCTTCTTAATAAATCTTCCTGTTTTTTTAGTTTATCATTATTGATATACAATATATCAGTAAAATAGAATTGATACTTATTTTTCCCTAATGATATGACATGAACATATTTCACACATCTTTGAACATAAATAACTCCTCTATCTAATGACTCAATATATGAATCTAAGGCATATACTCTTGGTGGTAATACATTTATGTTATTTACTGTTTCTGAATAAGCTAAATAATCTAATATTGACATATTGCTATATTTCAAATTATTAACCTTCACATATTCGAGCCTCGCTCGCTCCTTTAAGTAGAGATTTTCCATCAGCTTGCATTATAACATCCCCTGATGAAATCATATCTAAATCCCCTGATACTTGGCTATACTTTCCACAGATTTGAATATTTGCATTTTTTTTGTATAGCAGTATCTAAACAACTCATAGAGGTTCTCAATTCATTTCCTATTTGCATAGTTACATTCTCTTCAACAATCGTTTTTAATTGTTTTGAATACTGTGAAATAGTATCTTCTATATTTATAAATAATTTTTTCGCATTTAGAAATAATGACTCTTGGGCAGTTATTTCAATACTCTCCTCAGAGGTTTTAAACATTAATTCATTTCCACTTTTATCTTTTAATATAATATTTTCACCACCTTCTGTGTCATCAAAAATAAGAGTGTGACCACTACGTGTAATAATGCTTTTAATACTATTGTTTCGTCCTCCCCCATAGCCGTTTTTCTCATTAAACATACTACCTGAGACATAAGGGCGAGATGGATTGGCTAGTTCAAAACAAACTATCACTTGATCATTTTCTTCTGGTACAAAAACAAACCCTCTATTTTTGAGAACTATTTCACTTTTACCCGCATCCAGACTTCGTACCCGAATCCAGTTAGTTGTCTTATTCTGTTCCTCTTGCCATACAAACTGAACTTTAACACGTCCTTGACTCTCTGGGTCAGCATTACTGATTACCTTTGCAAGCATCGGGTGAGCTTGAGGAATGACAACATTGCTTACCGGGATTCGTTCCATACTTGCCGGAATGCCTTCAAAAGTATTGGAATAAACACCATTCTTATCAACCTCATGGATTACTGACATCACCCTGTATTGTCCCAGATCCCGACGGTTACACATGGAAGCAGGTATTTTGACCGCAATAGGTTCGCCAATACGTACACGACAAGTCTTGCTCTTACCTCTCAACCATACCAAGGAAGCCGTATCACGTCCCTTCTCAAACTCCAGAAGACGGTTCATGTGAACCGGATGACCGACTACCGCTTTGTTATATAAAGTGGTAGGAGATTGATAAATGGATTCGGACGTACGAATTGCATTTGCCAGATAGGTATTGATACCGTTCACACCGGCACTGTCGTCTGCATAAAGAGGACGGTCATCCTCCGCCATATAGTCATGACGCGAATAATGGAAAGGAGCTATACGAGAACCAAAACTTACAGTTTCCAACTCAACATCGTAAGTAACCGTTTCGTTCTTGTCCTTTTGTGGATTCCCGAAATGTAATTTCTGTCCGTCATAATAGAACCATTCGCCGTATTGGTAGGCTATTCTACGAAGAAACTCATATCCGGTTTCTTCGTGCATCTGAACATAAGGAATCTGTTCATTGAAAAGGGGCTTGTTGACAATCTCCACTCCATTGCCATAATTCTTCACCACCTCTCCGACAATGGCCGACAAGGTATAATCCATAAAGGAGTCCATTGTCTTTCCGGATTCAAGCAAAATAGTAGGACTGCATCCCCTGTAATGGATAGTACCGGAAACCCCTCTCTCACCATCCATTCCGATTTCGGTGATGATGCCTTTGAAGATGCTTTCATCACCGCTAATCACATGTTTCATGCGGATTACCACACTCTGACCCTGCATGGCAATCATGCTTTCACGCTCGTTGTACTAGATATTCTCTCCAGGCAGAGGGGGACACAATACACCAATATCAAAAACATGGTGCCCGTTGAACACCTGTTTGAGATAAATTGTAGTGAACTTACATTCACTGCCACCGATAGAAACGGTCGCTTCCACTTGATTCCAGTCTGTCATGATAATCCTTTCTTAAGTTTTAATTTATAAATAAGCATCTATACCGAGATGGGATGCCTTAGATGGCTCGTTGGAAATGACACATATATGTCCGGAACTCACGACATCCAGTTTAATTCTTACTTCCATATCTGCGGCAAAAAGCATATCAATCAATTCAAGTAGTATGGATCTGCTTTTTCCATTGCCAAGAAACTCCGGTATACGGTCACGAGGAATTTTATGGACAGTGACACATGCACATATCTTCCGCTCCTGAACTCTGAGCCAATAACAAGTGTCTCTCCCAAACGTGCCTGTCCGAATGCCGGAAAACTATCACACTTTTTACGACTCAACACATGAGACAGGGTGACAGGTAATCCAAGTATCAAAGAGAGCACTTTGGTAATTTTACGCTGGTCCCCACGAATCTTGTGAATAATAGGAATGATTCTCATAAACAAGGCGGCTTGCTCCAACGAAAGTTTTCTGATTATCGGCCAGTAAGCAGTGAACACATTCGTGAAATCCGAATAAACATTTTTTCTATCGACCCGGCGTTCGAGCAATTGCATCTGTACAAGCGTCCGGTCTATTTCATCTTCAAATACGGAAAAGAATTTCCGTATTTCCATCTCTTCCTTCCGATACTGCCTGACCTGATTGACAACCTTCTTTATGTCCGTGGACTCCAGCAGATCAATGCCCAGGAAAAACACTCCCTCCGGCAATACATCATAAAGTCCTTCCCGGTTGACATAGATACGCAAACAATCGTTTATCTCGTCATCAGGGCTATATTCCATTCTGACACTTTCTATATCTTTCCCGACTTTCATACGGGAATCACCCAAACGGATAATCTGTATGTCGTCAGGACTGACGCCTTCCTCAATTAAAGTAGCTGCAATTATTTCTGCCAGATAATCCGTATCCAGAGAATTGATTGCCGCAAGAGAACTTTCAATATGTGACAAACCGATCTTTCCCATTACTAAACAATTTGAGTGAATATACGATAGTTGAAATGATCCGGTGAACGGGTGACGAGCTTAGTTTTCAGTTCGTCGATAAGCAACGGAATTTCCCTTTCCGAATCAGTGCGTACAGACAAGTGAACATCAATCGATGATATCAACCCTTCACCCGGTTTTTCACTGACCATCACTCCCGACTTAATGTCAATAGACATCACCAGACCGGAGAGTTCCTTGTAACAGAAGTTTATGATATCCGCTTTTGTATAGATCCGGTCGCGAGTGGTAAGAATATATTTGTATATATCAAACCGGTTGGCAGATGCTGGAATGCTTTTCCCTCCTCTTGTAGTAGTCAGGAAATAAACCTGTCGTTTATCAATACTGAAACTATTTTGAGGTAACAATCCCATACCTACGGGCAAACCGTTGGCACGTTCACAGATTGTCGTATAGTAGGATATATATAACTTATCGGCATTTTCCGGTAAATCAGCAAGCAGGTATGACAATGAACCGACAGCAGACTGGATATTATTAATTATTCGCTCCATGCTATTCAACAGTCTGTCCATTTCTTGTATTTCATCTGAAAAAGTATCTTTCTGCAATGATGCGATGACAGCTCCCCGACCTTGTAAAAGGTCAAGCACCCGGTAGAGATACTCTTTTATATCACGGGAGTTCATACGCTCGCAACCACCATAGCGAACTGCATAGGTTGCACCTTTTTTCTCTGAGCCTCCATTGAACGGAATTTCAGTATATAACCGGTTCTGTGCATCCATTACAGAGTCCACGGAGAAAAAATACTCCTGTTCGCTTGTTGTCAATGGTACGACAGCGGTCAGGTCATTGACACTTGCAATCTTCTCATTCAGCCGTTTGTTTTGTACAACAACGGCATTGATACTGACTTTCAGTTCTTCCAAACAGTCCGGAGTAAAGTTAGAGGGAAAGTCAACCCGGAACCAGTAAAGAGGATTCAGTTCACCGGGAGACAACATATCTTCCATATAATAATCTTTCAATTCTTCGGGGAAAAGCGACGCTTTTTCCTGAGAAAGAGTAATTGGGGTAGTGATATGGATAAACTGGTTATTATATATGGAAAGAATATCCCTGCTAATCTCTTTTTCTATATCACAGATAGAAAATAGACTTTCCGGTTCATCTGTTTCTTCTTCCGGAGGAAAGCCTTGCATGGCAGCAAGGGGTTGTCCGTTCAAGCTCCATTTGGCATACGCCAACATGGAATAAAGGGACTGTTTTTTCTCACGGTAAGGAAGCTCGAAATAGAACGACAAATCATCCAGTTTATGTATTTCCGGAGCAAGTTGTAGCCCGATCCAAGCAGTACGGGTAAATTTACCCCTCATCTCATACGGTGCATGATAAATCAATTCTTTGGTCATGGTACTATCCATACTGAAAATATCACCATTGCATATCATACGGCAGACATCCCCGGCATATATTTCCGTTCTACGTAAAGGATAGAAGCTATATTCCTCTACTATTTGTCCTTTGTTTCTGGGAATATCCGCAAAGAAACCGGAATCGGTATCTATTGTATATTTCGGGATATCCCGTGGAAAGGCATGGATAACACTATGTGCCGGACGAACGCTAACCAAAATGTCAGGAGTCAGCATATTGGCTATTTTATCCAATATACGATGCTGACTTGTTTCTATATCGTAAGATAAGCCAAAGATTTCACTGGAAAGTGCTTCTAGAAGAATCTTAACCAAAGGATCAAGGTTCTCTACTTTCTTCACTCCCCAATAGTTCATCGCATGGCGATACATGCGGTTCTTGATGACTTCTTTACTATAATTTTGAGTACTCATTTAATAAAATATTTTAAATTCATTCTCACCATTAGGTATGTAAAGCATGATATTTTTACTTGTGATGGTATTTACTTTTGCATCTTTAGCTTCTTTCGATCGATAATAATCTACGCGTAATACTGTCTTCAAATCATCCCTAGCACGTAATTGTACCAATTTATTATCGTGACAAAGAACCATTTCATAGTCTTGTATAGGAAGGACTTTTCTATCTAAAACCCCATCAATGTTAAAGAAAACTTTAGCCCCTTTTGAAAATTCAGAATAATCTTCCTTTTTTAAGTATATCATTTCGGCTTCATACAATGTAACATCAGCAGTCTCTCTTAAAAAAGTATATAAATCACAATCTATTATCCATCTTTGTATTTTATGGTAATAATCGACTACTTTTTGTTCCAAATTCGGAATAGTAGATAAATCTTGCGCATTCTTTAATCTATCACTATAATCAAAAGGAAGTTTAGCTGTAAAATAAGACTTTTCTTTAAAACATTTTAGTTGCTTTTCTCCTATATTTGTTGGCAAATTTAAGCTTTTACCCAATTGTATAGCTTCACTTAATGGTTGTTCTTTGTTTTTTAAGTAGTATATTTTTACATCAACCCATGCGCCGTTATTTAAAAAGACATCATCTTTCATAGGTAAGACTTCGATGCTATAAGAAAATTCACCACTACTTCTCAAATAAGCATTGATAGGAAGCAACATTGTTTGTCCTTCATCTTTAACAAATTGATGTCCCATCAAAATATCATTAACAGAAACCAAAACTCTACATGCCTGTTTGTTTATTTGAATATAATACATAGGGTTAACAGAGTAGGACTTCATTAAAGAGGCCTGTTCTTCTAAAAAATGTTCGATTTTCATATCCATATTTTTATTTTTTTGATTATTAGCGACCTGTCCTTTGCAAAAGAACACTAAAGCAAAAGAAATAAGCAAATAAATAGACAAATGTTTCATCATTATTAATTTTATTATTAGGTAAAATAATATTTTCCTTCAATCAGTGGCTTATCAGGTTTAAAAAATGTTTTTTCACAGCCAATAGAAGCATTATGTAATGTATTATTATCATCAGAGTCATCTTTTATGCCAATATAAGCTTCACCTGATATAGACAACGTAATACCTTGAAAACTAATTTCGGCTCCTATATAATACCCATTACTGTTTTCATATCCAACAGAAGTTACAATATCGAAACTTGTTTCTCCTTTACCAGTTATCCCAGCACCAACTGTTGCAGTAGCTTTATTACCAGTAATGGTAACAATTTTAAATTTTACGTCAGCTTTTATACTTAATTCAAATCCTAATCCCACACTCCCTTTAGATTTTAAAGCAAACTCTTTAGACTCTTCAGAAAAAACAAACTCACCAGAAGCTGTAACTTCACCAAATGCAATAATATAACAGGCTATGTCTGGTTCAAATTGTGCATGTCCTAGGCTCACAAACTTCACCGTTTTTTTTACTAATTCTAATCCTTTCTCTAAAAATGTAACTATAGTTCCATATGGAGGGATCTTTTCAGCACATGCAAGTACATCCACTTTCCCATCCGCTTTTATCAGTGGATCAAAACCTAAAGACACCACTCCAGTTTGTATGATATTATTTTTTACCCCATAATCAAATTTCCATCCAGCACTTATAAAAAAAGTTGGACTAGAGAAAGACAATGTAAATGGTGCTTTATTCATAACGGGAATATCCCTTGCTTTCACTTTTGCAACATCACAACCTGTTAGGCTTTCAAGACCTTTATATACCATATAAAAGGCATCAAATATTTTCTTTACAGGTTTTTCTATTTTTCCCGAAAGTTCAGCCGTTTCACCATCATTATAAGTTGCAGCTATAGACCATTCGAATAACAATTTACCCTTTTTAAAGTGCCTATCTGCACCCAACTTTTGAGCTTCTTTATAATATTGTTGATAACGTCCATATTCATTGCTCATGTTGGTAAAAGACATTCCATAATCTTGATTTGACAACTTTATTGCAACACACCATTCTATATCTGGATATATTTCTATAGGTATTTGTGACCGATATCTACATGTTTCAACACAGCATATACCTTTTTGAAGAGGAGGATTAAAAAGGTAACTAAAAAGTTCGTCTATTGAGTATTGATAACATGTTACAATTTCGAAGCTACCATCCGAACTTATAGGATATAAATATCTACCTGAGCTGTCTTTCTCAATATTAGTATCTTTTGAATTGTTACATATAAAAGGTTTATTTGTAATACTCAATGCAGCTTTATTATACCGATGTTTTTCCAATGTACAAGCAAGTACATAATAATTCAATAATTTGAATTTTAAATTTCTCTTTCCTCCGATTAAAGCAACAGTATTTACCACCGAAGTATTGACAGTTTCATCAAAAACAGTCAAAGTTAGTAAATCTGCATCACGCTTATTAAAACTTACAATGATTCTAGAATAACGACAAGGATTATAATTACTTTCCCGAATGCTATTCTCTCCAACTAACGCAGGCTGTACTTCACCTTTTATATCATTAGGATCATATGTAAAATCATTCTTTACATTAAGTTGTAACTTCTTCGTTATTTGTTGATGGGGTAAAAAAATGAATAGTTCTACCTCAATCTTTGCAACAGAACCAACTGGAATCTCATAAGGTGTAAACCAAACGATAAAAACCATACGGTTTTTATCCGCCGGTGGCAGGCTTGCAGCAAATGTGTTTTTAGGACGGCCATTAATATAGACTTTAAAGTATCCATTGAGAATATGTCCATTACTTCCCGCAATCTCTACAACAGCCAGAATCGGATAATTAACATTTATAACAGAAGAAGGAGATAATTTTATTTTTGTCTGTTTATCATAAAAATAAAAATCTCTAATCATGATACTAGTACAGAAAGGAACAAATTTGAAAGGGACAGCATTAATATCCCCTTCGCCAATTTCTTCTTTCACAACTTGTTTTACAGTACTGAAATTCTCATTAATTGCTATTGGCTGTAAATCTAAATTCAAAGTTTGCTGTTTACCACAATAGTCATTCGATAATGTAACTTCAACTACATTCTTCTGTGTTTTCTTGATTACACCATTAATTCTCCACAGATAAGAATATTGTCTATCAATAGGCCCTATTGCAGAACATAGTAAATTTATATCCTGAAAAGGTGGTACATTCTTGTAATTACCTCGTTCATACAAGATTCGAGCTGTTCTACTGTTATCTTCATTTTCCATAAAATATCTGCTTTAGATTTCTGAAAGTGTAATCTTGCTCTCATCCTCTTGAATATTTCCCAGAGGGCATAAGGTTGCCATTATATCTTCTTGTGCTTCATCTAACATATCTTTTGTTATAGTAGCAACTTGACCGTGGAAGGCTATACATATTTTGCCTGGAACGGAACATACGTTGCAAATTCCTTCGGATTCTTCAGTCAACATTTTCAAATTTCCTTCAGTGACATCTATATATTCGTGTACTTTAGTCCACTTTACATTCGCCATGCAAGGAGGCTTGGGGGCTGGAGCAGTATATTTAGGATCATTACATATACCAAAATTCATATTAGCAACAGTACAGTCTTTGTCTGTTGCAACTACCTTTCCTCCATTCACCTCCACCAGCGTTTGACTAGTGATTATTAGAGGAATTGCTGTGCCCGGACTATTATTAGCCATTGATTGGCTACAATAAACCGTAGCTCCTTTACATGCAATATGCTTCTCACTCATAGGACTTTACTTTAAGTTAGTAATTTATGCAACCATGATTTTTTTATATCGCCATGATCATCTCTTAACCGATCAATATACACATCCTGTATTGCCTCTGTCGATTTTTCAGAAAGATAATAAGCAGTAACAACAATATCCATTATATTTGATTCTCCATTCTTTAGAACAAACGCACCTTCAAGCGATTTAATATTATGATATTCAATATCTAAAGTATATTTGATATCACATACCCCTGATAAAGTCCGACCTTCTGGTGCTAAAATATTATTCTGATCATTCTTAATCAATTTATGTAAGCATACTTCATCGGACAGTGAACCATTTTCACGTACGATAAGATCCTTATTCTTTTCACATTCCCTGACTGAACTATGGCATGTAAATTCTACAGGATCATCAAATGGCAATACTGGAATACATCGCTTTATCATTTTTTCTGGTACTATGCTTGTTTCATACATAAGTCCGAAAAAAAGACTAATGAACAAATCTTTCTCAACCAATAGGCTTATATAATCTGGGTTATTAATTTTATCTTCTAACAAAGAAATATAAAGCTCACTTCCTTCACCGACAAAACGCTTTTCAATATCATACTTTTTCTCTAACCACCTCTGACGTATATCATCATTCCTAACCATATGACACAACCCTTTATTATTAGTAAGTAAAGTGATAGGATATATTATCTTACTGCATTCATTTGCCAGTTCAAAGATATGTTCATCTGGTTCAATGCCATTAATCAATAGATTATCACGCGTTATTCGGAAAGCATGTAAATCATTAGAAATATTTCCAGCAAACTGCACCTTCTCTTCAAATTGGATACGGCAACTTACTTCAGGTTTCTTAATATGGATATTAATACCATATGTACCTGTTAATAACTGTGGATTATATCTTAAAGTGATAGATCTGGACATAACAACTATGATAATTTTATTTTTTTCGTACCACTTTGTGTTATAACCTGTTTCTTGGATATTAACACCAAATCTTCTTTTACACTTCTAACATTGACTTTATCAGAAGTACTATCAAGTTCTTTAGATACAATTTTGGTCTTATTATCAATAATAGCACTTAAGTCCTTAGCAGCATTTAATATTGTTTCAGATGCTCTGGATTCAATGTTTGTACTAGTGCTGGTTATCAATTCTGCCGCATCAAATGATATAACTTTAGAAGTTAATTGTATCTTTTCTTGAGCTTCAATACAAATTGTTTTATTTACTGTATCTAAAATAATTTTATTACTATTTTTATCTCGAATAGTTATACTTTCTCCGTTTTCGCTATCATCAAATATAATTGTATGACCACTACGTGTTATTATACTTTTAATGTTGTTATTAACTTTTCCACCTTCACCATTTTGGCGATGGAACAGACTTCCAGAAACAAATGGACGTGAGGGATTATTTAGTTCAAAACCAACTAAAACTTGATCCCCTTCTTCTGGAATAAAAACAAAACCTCTATTTTTAGATACAACTTCACTACTTCCTGCATCAAGACTCCTTACCCGTATCCAGTTAGTTGTCTTATTCTGTTCCTCTTGCGG
>ERZ791618.551-NODE-551-length-17534-cov-1.968476_pt1 | contig 17534 bp, 16 predicted proteins | sample MGYA00510059_ERZ791618 | MGnify/ENA primary metagenome ERZ791618 (study PRJEB30046, sample SAMN00715159) | human gut metagenome | study: EMG produced TPA metagenomics assembly of the A metagenome-wide association study of gut microbiota in type 2...
GGGTGCTTGAGCATCACGCAAAGCAGGGTACAGATTCCGGTAGGGCCGGCGCCGATGATGAGCACCGTATCCTTTTCGGTAATCTCCGATATGCGAGCCGCCCAAAAGCCCGTGGCAAGCACGTCGCCCACAAAGAGCGCTTGTTCGTCGCTCACCGCATCCGGAATGCGGTTCAGTCCCTGGTCGGCATAAGGCACGCGGACGTACTCGGCCTGACCTCCGTCGATGCGGCAACCCAGTGCCCAACCACCATTGGCATCGGTGCAATTGTTCACATATCCGTGTCGGCAAAAGAAGCATTCGCCACAAAAGGTTTCTACGTTCACCGTAACCCTGTCGCGGGCCTGATGGAAGTGACGTCCGCGCCCACTTGCTCCACGATGCCTACCATTTCGTGCCCCACCGTGGTTCCGGGTAAGGCACGCGGCACGCTACCGTGCTTGATGTGCAAATCGCTGGTGCAGATGCTGCCGAGCGTCACGCGGACAATGGCATCACGGGGGTCTTTCAACCCGGGTTTCGGCTTTTCTATAAGTTCAAATTTTCCGTGTTCAATATAGGTATATGCAAGCATTGTTTTTCTCTTTTTTAATACTTCTCTTTCCGTTCAAACTCTCCCTCCTCCGTATAGTACTTCCATGTGCCTTTGGGTATATTATTTCCATATTTTCCGCGGAGTTTCAGTTTGCCGTTCTCATAATATTCGCGATAGCGTCCGTGGCGTTTTCCATCCTTCACTTCCGCTTCACTCTTCAGCGCTCCTTCGGGATAAAACTCCCGCAAGACGTTGCCCTCAAATTTCTCAACATAGAAGCGTTGCAACTCACTCATTTGCTCCTTCTCCGTTTCGGCATCTTCGTTCATTACTTCGTCGGCTTCATCGTCCACTACCACCGCTTCGGCCGCTTCTTCCGGTTGATAAGGTTTATAGTCCATCACGCATTGCAACGAGGCGGACTGGCCGTCTCCCGTAATCTGCATGGTCCAATAGGGAAATGAGTAGACAATCTCCTTGTCCGATTGTATCTCTCCCCACGTAACGGCATTCATCATAGGCTTCAACTGGTAATAAAACTTATGTACATCTGTATATAAGAAAACGGTAGAGCTCGAATTCAGGTACGAGAAGGCATTTTTAAAGCCCGGATTATCCTTCAACAGGTTCTTCTGATTGTAATCTTCTATAAATGAGAGCAGAGACGAGGCTTTGTTGCTAAACACCACATAATCATCCACGTACGTGTAATAGGGTTTTTCGAACTTGTCGAACAGCCCTCCGAAGAACAAACGGAAGAAGCCTTTCATTTCCACATAGTTGATTTCAAATCCCTTATAATCAACCGTCTTTATCCGGAGCGGGGTGCGTCGCCTGATCTTCTTTTCTATAAACTCCATATTCTTACGGGCGTCCTTGATGCTTTTGGCGCCAATGGCCAGAATCAGTTCCGGATCGTGCCCCAACAGCCCCGGCTCAGATTGGGTGATGGCAAATTCTCCCGACATCCAGCTCAGGAAGTTTTCTTCCAGAGAGATGTCGAACAGGTTTTCAATCTTCTTCCGGGAACTCCTATAAGATTCGCACCATTGCGGGTCGTGGACTGCGAGTGCATTCTCCAGTTCCTTTACAAATGTCACCGGATTGCTAAAACCGATATTGGTATAGAGTGCCGTCCGTCCGGACAGGATTTCGTGGGCTTTCATCCGGTGCTTACCCGAGTTCAGCAAGGCCATGATGTACGGATCGGCGGTATCTTTCCGCAAGGTATATCCTTTCACCTCCATCCGTTTGTGGTCGGTATTGAAATAGAGTCCGGCAAAATCCATGGAATTGCTGAACATATCGATGTACTCGTTCCCGGTTCCCAGATAAATATTCAGGAATTGGGGCAGGCGGGCATAATTGATAAAAACGCGGACAAGTCCTTTGCCGGACACCAGTTTTTCGGCTTCGATAAAAGAATGATCGAGACCGATTTTGGGCTTGTTGCGTGAATCAATGGCCGATTCTACAAGTTTGGAGGTATAGGAACCTACAAAATGGTTGTCCACGAAGGCGCAATAAAAAATATCGCGCGTATCCGGATCGCGCATTTCGAGGATGTTAATCCCGTTGTGCATCCGGTTGGTTACGGAACTGCCCGCCATGGTGAGCACCGTTTCAAGCTGATCCTTCAACAAGTCCATCTTGGAGGCCTTTTGCATGTCCAGCACAATCAGGAAATCCCAATCGCGGGCACGGACTTTATGGATCGAGATGAGCATATCCCGTTTGCCCACAAGCGATAACAACATTTTATTGCTTCGGACCACGGTGTCGAGTGTTTCCACATTCCGGGTGACGTCCTCGAAGGCTTTCGCCCGTTTCAGGCATTGCCAGGTTGCGCTTCCACTGAACTTTGCCCAATCGTCGATGGGCGCCGAGGACTGGATGATAAATGCCGCGTCTTCGGGCACCAGGTAGATTTGCTGAATGTTGCGGTCGGGCGAAACAAACAGGTGAACGATGGAGTACAAAAAATATACAACCAAGGCTAAACCGGCAATCGCAAGTGTTCTTTTTACGAGGATCCGGGTATTGTTCTTCTTAGCGGATTCAACGGGTGGTTCTTGTGGCCCGTTGTCCAATTCATTTTCGATCATCCCTTTTTCAGTATGCTATTGACTACACGCACCGAAGACACCAGCTTGGCCGTGGAAGTAAACACATCCACATTCCACACATGCGAGGAGCGGCCTTTATGCACGATGGTTGCAACCGCCCTTACCGTATCCCCCTCATGGGCGGAGGAAATATGGTTTCCGCTGACTTGCATGCCGACCACTATTTCGTCCGGCTTGCAAAGTATCATGGAACCCAGTCCGGCCACGGTTTCGGCCAATGCCAGGCTGGCACCTCCGTGCAGGATGCCGAAAGGTTGGCGGGTACGTTCGTCCACGGGCATAGTGGCCTCTACCCTATCTTCGGAGGCGTAAGTGTATTGTATGCCCAGATTTCCCATCAATGCATGGCGGGCACGCTGGTTGAGTTGCTCCAGGGGCACGTCGGCGGGGCGGATTTCGGCAAGTATCGCCTTCTCCACGGCTTCGGCCACGCCGTTTCATCGTTAGAGGCGGTGATGCGGTCGGCACAGACCTCACCGAGTCGTGGGCGTTTCCCATGGCGATGCCCAGTCCGGCGGATTGTATCATGGAGACATCGCAAACTCCGTCGCCGATGGCGATGACTTCTTCGGAGTTGATGCCCAACTTCTCAAGCAAGGCGCCCAGCGTATTGGATTTATCAATGGAGCAGGGCACCACTTCCAGAAAATAGGGTTCCGAACGAAATACATCCAGCGCTCCGTTCAACCTCCGGCGCCAGTGGTCTTCCAGTCCCACGAGAGCTTCTTCGTCATCGCTTACCAGCATACACTTGCAAGGGGCAAAGTCCACCGCTATCGAAAATTCGGTTTCGGCAATTATCTTCAGGCCATTCAGCTCGGCTTCGCGGCGTATGTGCTCGTTTTCGGGCGAGTCGGTGATGATGGTATCTTCGTGATACGTAAAAATGGCGAACCCGTTCTTACGGGATTTCTTTTCAAGATAGGGCAGCATTTCGGGGTTTATCCTACGCTCAAAGAGTAGTTCGCCACTTTGAGCATTGATAATTTGCCCGCCATTGTAGGAGAGAATGAAGCCTCCGTAATTGCCCAGTTCCAAAGCCTTGGCAATGGGCATAAGGCCATAGGTGGGCCTGCCGGAAGCTAATACGATGCGTACGCCCATCTGTTGCACTTTCAGCAAGGCGGCCAGTGTGCGCTTGCTGATTTTCTTCTCACTATCGAGCAGAGTTCCGTCTACATCAAGAACTAATAGTTTGTATTTCATGACTTACCGGGTTTTTAGGTTTATGAAAACAAAGGTAAAGTTATTCAGGCGAAAACACAATTAAGTAACGAGTTTTTTCTTACGCATTTTCATTCGTTATTTGCACATAGTTCTTTTGCTCATCAATACAACAAGCACAGTACCGACTCCGCAGAATAGTTTTTTTACAATCTTTACTTTACGGAATGGTTCATTAAAAATATAGGGAAGTGCCTGAATTCCGACACTCCCCTATCTATTATTTAACTCAGATCTTATATCTCCTCGTCATCACTTCATTGCATTGTTCCCCAGTGCTCCCAGCGCAGCCGAAACAATAGCCATCACTACTTTCAGTATTTTTTTCAAAACAGACTTCTTCATAAATACAATCGTTTAATTTTTAATTCTTCATTTTTTTAATTTCCAAGTTCCTCAGCTTTAGACTTTACCCAAGCGGGTTTTCCACTATTCCTCCATCAGGTGACGACGGGCCACCACCTTCTGTAGGAAGTTCGTCATTGATGCGATCCACGTCTTTGAGGCTAAGTCCTTCGGAGCGGGTGCTTCCGTTAGCCGTAATACGAATTTCCTTGTTGGCACGGAAACAAACGCGCAAGCGTTGGTGGCCAGGAAAAAAACCGCAAAAGCCAGTGATGTCATTCGCCGTAAACGCCTCTGCCGTATCCGCCCCCTTGCTACGGGCAGCAAGATAAAAAAATCCCAGTCCGTCAATGTTCACCGACCGCCCCAAAAGCAACTCTTCTTTCAACTCCGTGCGAAAATCTTTCAGCACAGAGTTCACCACACCTTCACTTACACCGGAAAGTCGGCTGATCTTTTTCGCAATCTGCTTCAGATCCATCGCCACACCATACTTATAGGTGATAACCGGATATACCTTCTTTGCTGATTTCTTATCGAGGGGATTTAGTAATCTCCAAACCTTCTTATACAAAATACTCATAGTTCTTTTTCTTTTTAAATTAAATAAATCATGTTCAAAATCTCTTCGCTAACGTTAACGTTGCAAAGGTGCAGCAACTTCTATAAAGCTCAAATGAACACTTACTATGGTACTTCAAAGCTATACACTTATACAATATAAGACCTATACGCCTTGTAAGAGCGAATCATCATTTACTCGTATGTACATATCACATACCTACTCAAAAAAACAGGAAGAAAACACGGTAGTATATCCGGAGAATTCAATGACCGCCTTTATAAATTTTCTTTTATCTACGTCAAGAACTGATAAATTGTTTTATAAAAGTTTCATACTCAGTCCCGGGTCATATACTCGGGAACACTTCCTTGTTAAGAAACAAAGTGAAAATCTATTATTACCGTTGGGATGTCCCTCTTGGAGTATTATAAAAAATAGACATTATGAGAAAGATAGTTAAGCTTGAAAACAGTTCTTTTTACAGATAAAGGCACGATGTGCAAAGTCGGATTTATCCGTGTGTTCGCCGTACCTTTGCCTTTCCTGGGAAGTGGCTTTTTGCTATATTTACGGTAGTGGAGACTACGAAGTTTCTGGGGGAGACAGCTTATCCTGAAGTTAAGAAAATACTTTTATTCAAACTCAAATATTATCACCAATCTGAAGCTCAAGCAATTTATACTTAAGATTTAAATATTTTTAAAGTTGCGATATTTTTCTGTAATCTTTACGGGAACTAAGTATTTACACTCAGTTTCCGTACTAACAATTAATTCTCAACTTATACAGAATTAGATTATCCGTTTATAGAATCCGTGAATATTTTATTTCTCAATTTGGCGCGTTTAAGTAAATCTGAGAATTTAATAATTTCAGTGTATAAAGACGCTGCTCCTCTTCCAAAAAGATCCGGAATCCCTTTATGCGGTCTTACAATATAACCTAGACTCTGAGAAAATTGGAAATCGCCATCTGAATCTATTACAGAGTAAATATCAGCGTTCTCCCCAATCAAGTATCCGTAAAAAGAATTAAATTTAAAACTTTCATCAGACAAATTGTGTATTAAGGAAGCATATTGATTGATTTGATGTAGATGTTTTGAAACATCTACACCGGGTGCCTTAAATTCTATTATAATACAACGACCTTCTTCAGGAAACAATAAGACATCAGGTCTACGCATTCCTACATCAAGAGTTCCCTGATTTCGTAGTTTATAAGCCTCTTCTTCAGATGAAAGATTTTCCTTAAATAATTTCTTGCCGCCGATAATGACATCATTTAATTCCGTTTCAGACAAGCCTTCGAAATGAATATACTCATCATTAAGCATCCATAAATTACTCTCTATTGGAGAAGATGAATGTTTAGGGAAAAGAATATTATGTAAGATTGCTTCAGGTTGACTTTTACTATTACCTTTTTTACCAGATTTTTTCCCTGTTTTCTCCTTTAGTTGTATTTTTAATCGTTCGTTTATGGCTTGTTCCATTAATGATAAAACAAGCGTTCGACGAGCTATGTAATTTGAGAGTTCTTCTTTAACAGAAATTGGCAGGGCTTTATTTAATTCGGATACCTTTTTATTTAACTGACTTTGGAATCGCTTATCATTGGGATCCAAATTAGAAATAGAGTCAACGATGATCTTTATTTTGGTGTCGTTTTCCGCTTTCCTATTTGCAGAATGAGTGTACACCTTGCGTAAAATTACAGAATCGCTGTCACTGCTTTTTACGCCTGCGTCTTCCATTGTCTTCCTATTTATGGAAAACATTTTTGCCAGAGCATCCAAATTTTTATCTGCTTTATCCTTAGCTTGGCGGAACGACGGATAACGAGCGATGATTTTATCTTCAGCTTTTGTTTCTATATCATCAATTAGAATCTCTTTCCTGCCCATAAAGAGATTCCTATTTTCCAAAAAATGTGAACGAGTGTAAATATCAAGATTACCTCTGACATCAGAGTCCTTTTGAGTTAGATAGTTACTTGATATTAAAAACAAGAAGCAAATGTGGGATTCAATTCGAGGAGCTTCCGTAATCAAAGCAAAATCACAGCCTGGTGTCGCAAAAGATTCTCCTTTACTCGTTAATCGAACTTCATTTTTTGAAAGTATGGATGATGGTAGCTTATAACCGCGAATTTCAAATTTCTCGGTGTCCATACAAACATCTATACTTTTCCCTTTTTCTCCAAGAATTGAGTAATGTATATCAAAAGAGTCTTCATAATCAGGAGTTGGAATATCATCAATAGTAATAGCCGCAGAGCCTTCATTATCGAAGGCTTCATTTACATAATGGTTAATCTGAATCTTATTAAGATGTTCCCTCTCAAGACAAAATTTATTAAGATATCGCTTTAATACGATATCCTTAATCTCAACGCAAGAGAGCTTATTTATTTTTTTCCTATCCTCATCATCTAATACTGAAAAGAAAGCTACTATCGTTTGTATTTCACTATCATATTCCACCTTTGTAGGGGTTGTAGCACAAATAACAGCTTTGTGCTTATCTTCGAATGACAAAGATAATAAAATTCGACGTCTATACTTACACCCATCACTTTCCAAATAGATTGAGTCTATCTGAGTGTATTGAAATGAATGTAAAAACTGAACACGTCCAGTTCCTAAATTATTCTTATTCTTGGTTTTATCAAACAAACGAGAAAAGCGTTCAAAACTTTCATCCGTAAATCCATAACCGTGGTCAACAATCTGAAGTGACGAAAATGAGCATTCTTCGCCAAATAGAGTTTGTGCTTTATTGTGACATAACTCAATCGTTATATCGTAATCATTGTCACAAACAGCCTCCCATGAATTACTAAAAGCTTCAAATAAAGGTTGTAGAAAAGAACTTGATTTTTTGATACGACTCGCCATAAGACCAGGATAGGATATTCCTTGTCTTATAAACTTTCCATTTTTGAGTATTCCTAAATCAAGTTCTTGCATGGTTAGAATTCTATGATTGCAAAATTACGAAATATTTTTTAGTAATATGGATTAATGTATTGAAATCACCTCAAAATTATATTATTCCTTAAATTGGAATAAGCAGAATTACGAATTAAACACCTTAACTCGTCCAAAATCAAAGTTCAAATAAATAAGCAAGACGTTTCTGAGAATAACAGAATGCTATTTCATTAATTAAGGTAGAGAATTTGGTGAGACTGCATTGATGGAGTTGCTTGTGGAACTTGCCCTTATAGCGGTAGTAGACTATATAGTCTTTGAAAATATTATTACTTTTTCAAGATTGAGGATTTGCTTACAATTCCGAGACTGCCATTGCAAGAGGGTTCACTGAGAAAGAAAATCATCTTTGTATATTGGGAATAGATAGAAAGTATAAAACTTCTTCAAGAGTTCTCAAAACGATGTATCTACCTAAACCTCAGTCAGTAGACAACTTTGGCGATAAGACTACTCTGGTTGAACGTAGTATCGTAGAAAACATTAGGATATCTTTTTCAGTCCCCTTGGAGAATTTAAGATTTCCATTGATGGAACATATCTTGCTCTACTGGATAATAGTAAATTTCATCTATTGGCATATTACGAATAGTCGATTAATCAAAGATGAATTACAACTAAATTCCATTGTTTTTCCATTGCGTCCGGATAGGCTGATGTATGGTCTCCTGAACTTGCCTAGCTACTCTTTGAAGTAGAAACCACATTTCCAATGCACATCTTTACCGTCATCCGTATTTATGTTTACTTAGATGTTTCTTTAACACAACGTACTGGAAATCCATGTCCTCTACCTGCAGCACTCGTAGGTCCTAATCCTTCATTTATTGCACCTAAATAGTGGGCAAAAGATGAAGAACTATTATATGGAGATGATGACCATACGCAACAATAATAGCCGATATTATAGATTTGCCCATTCCCACCATATCGATAACCAACTGCCGGATAAAAAGCTTGTTCGCCTGATGTGGAAGAAATGAAAAATCGGCGGCCATAAAGCAGTGTATTAAAATAACCTCCACCCTCAACTGTTACATTTATCTTATCCTCAATAGGTGAATTATAGTAGGTAGGAATCGTTGTATTATAATCCAGCATAGGAGGTATCTCACCTGTATTCGTTGTTGTAAAGTTAGTCCAGACATCTTGGGGAGGCATATGCCAGCCCAAAGGACAAGGATCATAAATCGTTTTTTGGGTAAATTTTGTATCGAGTACCAAACTGTTTGTACCATTTACATCACTACCCCACAAATTATTAGAGGCTTTCCAAGCTGTTGTCGGTGGGAAACCGCCATAAATCCAGTTATATGATGGTATATACTCCGCATTGATGTCAGCCATGTCATATAAAATAAATGTAAGAGGATGAGCAATAGCATAAGCTATGATATTTGCAGTTGCTGTAGAAATCAAACTGTTCATTTTTATATAATTATCTCTTCGTAACGCAGGCTCATCAAGATGATTCCCATCTTTATCATAAATACTAATCTCACCCCTCTTATTTTTTCCTGAAGGAAACGGATCTTTCCTTCCAAACTGGTAAAATAGCCCCAAAGCTTTTTCTTCTGTATCTGAATTATAAAGTATTTCAGCTTCAGCGCCTACATTGCGATCCATCATAATCAAATTACGGGAAACTAAGCCATTGTAATAGGACGACACATCCATTATCCTAGGATTCGTCTTATATGTCTGCATAGGTATCTCTGCCAAACTAAAATGGGTTTTCCAAATATGCCAGCTCCACAGTACATTACCACTTCCGTCTTTTACCGCAATCACTGCATTCCCTTCAGCTTTCGGGCCAGTTTTGAAATAAACATATCCATCTTTCAGAATCACACCTTGTATTATTTGCCCATGACCATTGGTTTCCCAAACGAGTTCTGCACTTGTAGGACTGATAGCAGCATTAGCAGCCAAAGCACTTCCGGTCGGAGAAATCAATGCAGCAGTGGCAGCTCCATTTCCTCTCACTGTAGCTTTAAACTTATACCACGTATTTACCTTCTTGGCAAGATAACAATTTGCCGTACCTGCACTACTCAAATCTTCTGTTCCCGTAAAATCTACAACAACCCTTGTATCTGTTGCCGCAACATCATTCAGAGTAATGTTATACGTATAATTGCCATTCCGCTTGATATTGAAATCACTTGTATTATTTTCTCCAAGATACACTGTCCACTTTGCAGTAACAGTGCCTATTGTGCCGTTAATTTCTACATATGTAGCATGTGCAGGCGCATTTGCAGTCGTTTTATCCTTTTGGGCAGAAATCGTTTTGGTTCCTCTACGGTTTTCAAACATATAGAATATTGTACCGGCAGTGGTTGTACTACTTAGACTTATACCGCCACTGTTCAACCAAGTAGTATTTGTCGCATCTGCTGTACCGGATACATAGTAAGAGCTTTTAGGAAGATTATAAATTTTCAAATTAGTAATGTTAATCCCACTATTTTCTTTCACTTTAATCTTTAACTCAACTTTTGCGACCATACGAGTTAATACCAGTGTTCCCGACAATGTGTTTGCCCCCACCTTGATATTCACACTTTTCATGCTTCCCGTCATTGGCAGATTGGTGCCTTTATTCAAGTCATCCCAATTGGTCAGGCTGTATACCATACTTTTCAGATAAGACTCCTTATGCATGGTATATCCCTTAAACAAGTCAGCTTTACCCGTATTGGCAACGGCATATATGGTACATCCGGTAGCACTGCGCGTATTAATGGTAACCGTAGAACTACCCGTCTGGTATTTCTGTCCGATCAGTTCACCCGTACTGTTATAGACCAAAATGTGCAGGTCACTGATCACACTCTCATTGACTGTCCGGGTAACGAAATTCACCTGTTCTTCCCCCTGCACTTCCAGCCGAATGGTAGCGGGTAACCCTTCCTTCATGTCCACAGCCTCCATACCCTCTTCTTCCGGTTGGCAAGAACTGCACACAGCCGCCATTGCTAACAGTGTGCCCAGCATGAACAGCACGAAAAGTACCTTCCAACAAAACGGTATGGGTTCTTCCGTTTTCGGGTATACCCTGTATTCAAATAACCTATTCATACATTTCTTACTTACATTTCTACATCCTGACCGACCGTTCCCCAGGGAACCACACTCACAAAAACCTTAACCTCCGCATAACGAAAGTCTATATCAATGTTGGTCTGTTGCCCCACAGGGGCATACAAAGGACGAAGTTCATTATCTTTAGTGATAGTAAATAATTTCTCATCTTTCCGGTAGACGTCTATTTCCAACGGTTTTCCCTCCCCGGTAGGGAATATATGAAAAAGCGGTGCATAGACATCCCCCTCGGCATCGGTAACGGAAACCGGTTCGTATCCGGCTCCGTCCCCCGAAGCCTCACCCATAAAATCCATTTCCGTACCGATGCAGTGTACGATGAAACGAGATGCTTCACCGTTATAAGGATAACGTTCGGCAAGATAACGCGTGCGTATACTGAGGCCCGCCACCATACGTTCCATTACGAGCGTAATATCCGTTCCTTCCACACCCCGCGTGCTTATCTCCCCTATTTCTCTGCGACAATAGAACAGGTCTGTTAGCGGAATGTGCGTGCCGTGGGTATATTGCCGAAGCTGGAGTTTCGCATCTTTCAGGGATGTTCCCGGTGCTATCTCCGTAGTAATCAGAGTATCTTCTTTCAGATTACCCCAAGCTACGAGCGTGAGCCGTTCGTCCCTATCCTCTCCAAAGAAAAAGTCCGAGAATCCCTCAGAAGGAATCATTCTGACGAAACCTTGTTCATTAAAAAGGTAGATATCCGATTTCTGCAAAACTCCATTTCCGGTAAGGTCGTTCCCATCCGCATCCACCGCACGGACATGCAGTTCATACCGGACACAACCTTCCATATCCTCACGTACGCACGAAACGCAACAGAGAAGAATAAAAAGAAGCGGAAAGATGGGAAATATTCCGAGAACTCGCATAGGCTGGTACGGATTGGTTTATAATATCATATTCTGTCTCATAGAAATATCACTCGAAAGTCACATTCTGATTGATGGTAAGCGCCCAATCGGCAACAGTAACCGTAAGTTTCAAAGTAGCAGGATCTATTTCCTTGCTATCATCATCCACCCCCTCTCCTTTGATAACGGCGGTAAGTACGTATCGGATGTTAGCCACTATGCTGCCTTTGTCTGTGCCCTCTCCTCCTGTAATAGTGGTGTTCGCCTGTTTCTTATTAATAGTGATGGGATAATACCGGGTCACGGGAGCACTGGTTGAACCGGTTCCATCCGCATCAAACGTTCCTTTAATTATGAGTTTAGTTGGCGTAGTCGAAACATTCGGAAATGTATAGAAGTAGTACGGAGTGGTGAGTTCCGTATTAGCTGTATGGGAAGCCACCGCTTCATACAGGTATTTATTGGCCTTGTCACTCCCACTGATAGAGACACTGCCAGTCTTTTCCGCATTGACGGAACTGTTCGCATTCTTCAGATAGATACCGGTCACGTTGAATGTGGCATCTTTAAATTGCCCCGCTTTGTCGAAAGCGGTCTTGATGCTGCTTATGGATACCCTCGCAACAAGACGGGTTAGCTCCGCGGTAGCCGTGGCTTCTGCGCCCGCCGTGAGATTCTGTTTGTTCACAATTCCCAACATCGGGAGGTTGCTGGGCTTTTGCGCATCCGTTGCATCACCTGATCCAGCAGCCTTGGTTGTTTCCGAAAGAAGCATCAGCTTGGCTTTGAACCCGGCAAGGTTGGTTACTCCCGCAAAAAGCGCCGGGGAAGCATTGGCTACCACATAAATCATTTGCTCGTCGCCGGGTTCGCAAAGTATCGAAATCGTCTTTCCACTACCAGTCTCTGCATCTTTGATATCCTTGCCTGTGAATTCCCGCAAGGCATTGACAGGATTACCCGTTGCTCCGGTGAATACAGCCACCGTCAGGCGGTTGATCTGGGATTCATCGGTGGTGGGTAGAGTCCCCGTAGCACGGCTGTCCGCTGGTGCTCCCACTAATGTAAGTTCAAGTTTTGCAGTCTTTTCTTTCGGCTGCATTCCATTCTCGTTTTCATCACTGCTGCATGCAGACAGCGAAAGGGTTGCTGTTGCCAGCGCAGCCCACAAATAATTACTCGTTTTCATATATTATACCGTTTATGGTTATTATTTATTGCTTAATCTTTAATTTTCAATTTTTCTAATGCCTTAATCGCCTGTTCCACTCCGGCGGCGGCCGCCATCGTGAGGTACACCTCCGCCTTATCCCGGTTACCTTCAAGCAGACAGAGAATCCCCATGTTATTATAGGCTATCGGAGGGTGGCAAAAGGTTCCAGATACCCACGTGCCTTAGACAGTTCCTTTTTGCTCAAAGCCACTGCCGCCGCATTGATGTTGGCTTCCGGACTCTCCGGGAAAAGCCTTGCAGCAAGGTCCAGTATATCATTATATTCAGTAGAACCCACCGGATAGCTACCTGCCACAGCAAAGAATTCATTCAGATGAAGAGCGCGCTGTTTTCCACTTCGTAGCAACAGAAGACTTTCAGTAGCGCCCAGAGGCTTGCGGGTGTATTCTATCCGATAGTCCACACGCATTACTTCAGGAAATATCTTCTCCATAAGATACTTGTAAGGCTTGCCGTCCGCAAACGACATCAGTATACGTTCGCGACCTTTAACAATCTCTATATTATTAATAAGATCGAGGGTAGCCTCTTTCAGTAGCATATCACTTTTTCTCACCAGGCTAGTGATGGAGTCCCAATCTTCAGAAATCCAACTCACATCCAGCAAGGCTCTTCCCGCCAGGCGGTTTTCACGTAAATACTCCTTTAACTTAAGAGCACGTATCAGGGCATTTGTCTCGTTTTTCTTCAGGTTTCCCACAGGGACACCGTAACCGGTTACACTGATTTTCGCCAATTCTGTACCCATCTCCTGACGTACATCATGCAGTGCGTCGCGAAGACGGCAGTAAATCTCGAAGTTCTGCTTTTCCTCGGAGAGTTCGCCAAGCTGCTTCCCGTCTTTCTGTCCTTCCTTCCGTTTGAAGTATGGGATAGATCCCGTTATGCAATGCAACGTGTCCTTGTCCGGTGCAGGCTGAATAAAGTTCACCAATGAAAGAAAATCGGCATCGATATCCGCATCCAACCGGGATACCTGCATCTTCGGCAGGGGGGGTCCCCCCCCCCTCTTTTTTTTTTTAAAATTCCCCTTTTTTTCCTTTCCCTCCGCTATCTTATCTTCATAAACATCCCCTTTCTTACCATGACAGGCACATTCCTGTGAACGCAACAAGAGTATAGCCCTCTCCATCCACTGCTCATAGGGCACCGACACTTTATAGGTAAACGCGCGGGAGGCCGCATGATCGTTGCGTATCACCACTGCCGGAATTGGCGAAATGCGTACCTTAGCATCATTGCGTTTACCAGCCGCCAAAGCCTGTGTCCGCTGATATACTTTTTGTTTCTCCGTCCCGTTGATAAGTACGGCAGGAAGCTCCTGCTCGTATTCACCGTTTTTAAGTACGGGGGTCACGGTCAGCGACTCATCCGAAGGCATTTTCAGTCCTTCGAAGTCAACAGACAATTCCACATTCAGGTGCCCATTCGTCAGCGAAAAATGTTGTCCGGTAACAAATAGTTCTCCCCGGTAAAACTCCTGCCCAAGACAGAGACAGCACGTAGCGAACAGGAGTGTCAATGTCAAAGGAATACGGATTAAGTTTTTCATGCTCTATGTTTAATTACAAATTACTAAATTATAAACAACTCTCAATTTATCAGATATACCAGTGATACCGCAACCCGGGTTGGCGCAATGAAGTTTTTATGTTCGCCGCCAGTCTGTTCACCGCAATGCAAACAACGGTAGCGTTCATATCCGGTATGCAGAAATCCTACGCCGACGCTTGTCTCGATACTCCAGCGGGGGGCGAGAATAAAGTGGTAGCCGTATGATACTCCAAGCCCCATAAAGTCCCCTTCATATCTTGAAGAACGTACTCCCCTAAAGAGCCCCAGAGGGATTTTCATACCTCCCACATTATATACTCCGTACAACAAATGCGCACCGAAGAAGTGCCCGCCAAAGGGCTGGCACATCCAGTAGCGCAGTTCAGGCTGCACAAACCAATGTTTCCAACGCTTGTCTCCGCCTGCCGGAAAAGGATTGTAATGAAAACCAGCTTCTAATGTGAGCCGATTGGAAAGCTTCACTTCCACCCCGAAATTGGGCGAAGAAAGTGCTCCCGTCAGCAGATCACTCTTCACTGCAAGAATCTGAGAATGCAAGTCTGCAAGACAGAACAGCAGTATAATCAGGGACAATATGAAAGTATTTCTTTTCAAAAGGTTTCGCGGATTACGTTTACAACTCAAACAGCTTTATCTCTTTCAGATATTCCCTTGTGATATAGTCACTATACCGAGTTTCTGCGCAGCTTTCCCATATCGCATGTGAAATTCTTCAGTAGTGGGGTGATTGCAATCCAGATGCTCACCAGTAGCTTCGAGGATATCGAGAAGGGAAACATCAGAAGAGTCACGTGCAGGACTGTACACCTGTATATCACGGGAATCTCCCTTGTCAGACAGTTTTATGAGTCCGGCACTTAAAAGTTTTGAAAGCAGGATATCCATATCTTGCTCTGTAAGCTGGCAAGCATCCGCACGGATTATGTCTCCTCCCGCATAGATGTCGTTAAGTACTGCGATGGCAGCTTGTGTTTTGGATGTTATCATGATAATTGTTCTGTTTTATCCATTATATACACTGGCATTACCTTGTAGGTAACGGATATACACATATATAGCAAGACACAAGACTCATACAAGCCCGATATATACAAAAATTTATATGTACATACGTTTCACGGTGTACAATAATCCTTTTCCCGTCTTCAGCTTCCAGAAACGGGTAAGGGAAGTAGTATACAAATTTGCACGATGCAGGAGAAAATAATCATTCGCCAGACCTGTACACAGGAAGAGAAACTTGTAAAATCTGTAGTATTTGTTTTCTAATATAAATCACCAGTTGATAAATGCATGTAAACAAGCAAATAAAATATCTTTCTCTTGGGATTTAGAAATATATTATCTACTTTTGCGCCATAACAACATCTATGTTACCTACAAGGTAATTTATTCACATTAAACTATAAATCAAGCATTTAATCTTCAAATTTCATATTAGACTAGCTCTCAAATATGTAATTCATTATAACCTTATTCGCCCGATCCATCCGACTATTTCCAAATCCCTTCATGTACCCCTCGGTAGTAGTTACGGAAGCGTGTCCCAGCCCTTCGGAAATGATTTCAATGGGAACGTGACAGTACTTGCCCGCAGTGGCCCATGTATGTCGGGCCGTGTACGATGTCACTTTACCCGGTACTTTCCTCCACAGAGCAAGCGCACGCAGTTTACTGTTAAGCAAGCGTAAAATCCGCAAGTAATCCCTGTAAGCAGCCATTCCTTCCAGACTTCCATCCAGAAAACAAAGTAAATAAGGCGAAGTGTCGTCCCGGTTCCGGTAGCGCTCCAACAACTGCATAGCTCGACTATCCACACGCGCAGAAAGCGGCATCCCCGTCTTTCTGCGGCGCAAGGTCAGATAGCCATCCTTCAAATCAGACTTCCGAAGATGGGCAAGATCAACAAAAGGCATCCCATGAAAGCGAAACATAAGCTCCAAGCATGCACGTGCCCACTCCATACCAGGAGAGATAATATCCAAATCCTTTTCTGCCAGTAATTGCCGCATATCATCCCGTTCCAGTACCCTCCGATGGTCTGCCTTGCGCCCTGTGAACACTTCCCTGAACAAATGGGGAACGAAAGGCACCAGTTTACGCACTACTGCCCGGTTATAAATCGCCCGAAGCATACGCATATAGGTAGAGATTGTATTCCACTCCAAGCCTTTTTCGCCCTTATGGAGCAGGTAATGCTCATATGCCTTCAACCACAGGGGCGTAATGCCCGACAGAAGCAAACCGTCGCCATCAAAGGTCATCACGGACCGCAGCACGCTACCACATACATGGGCGGTACTGTACTGCCCGTTTCTTTCAAGTTCAGTGACCACCGAACTCATAAAATTGTTTAAATAGACTGTCTTCATATTCATTCATTTTTTCTCACGTTATTGCACGCGCATATACTACGTCACAAACAGGCATTAAAGACAAATGTTTCATTACAATACTATCTTTAACCACCGTCTTTAAGTTTTGCCAGAGATGTTAATTTGACAGATATTTGCACCAAAGGTCAGAGGCGGGTAATTGAGAGTCCCGTAGAGAAGCCATGCGTTCCTCTACGGGCAAAGCACCCTTCCTCGTAGAGAAACGACCTATTGGTCGTAGAGCAACATCGACATACCGTAATCATTTGATTTTCCATCGTTTGCCGGAGTAACACATCTACCTTCTTCCACTGCTCCGAGGAACGCTCCCCGCCACAGGAACACAAACGTATGGAAATATTTTTCACTTCAAAACAATATACAAAATGATTACAGTTATCATTCAGGTAAAGCCCTATCTCGCGGCTTACCTGCAAAGCGCATACGCGCATTGTACCATAGAGGGTGCCATCCGTTTCACAAAAAATCAGAATCTTTACAGTTGCCTACTACAGCTCACCACTCCCCGCCCCAAAGGTGTGTCATGGCGGGATCAGGGAAATATCACCTTTTCCCTACCCTGCCCCCGTGTAGGGAA
>ERZ791618.555-NODE-555-length-17391-cov-1.605042_pt1 | contig 17391 bp, 16 predicted proteins | sample MGYA00510059_ERZ791618 | MGnify/ENA primary metagenome ERZ791618 (study PRJEB30046, sample SAMN00715159) | human gut metagenome | study: EMG produced TPA metagenomics assembly of the A metagenome-wide association study of gut microbiota in type 2...
CACCCCATAAGGCGGGTTACCCCCGCCGGTGGAGCATAGCTATTATAACGTATCCGGGCAGGATCAACGAAGGTAAGACCGTTTGTCCCGCCAAACGCCAACTCACCCGTTTCCAGTCCGCAAGCGCTATTCACGTTAAACACACGTCCTTGAACGCCCTCATTCTCATCATAGCTATTCCAATCGAACGTATAATTATTATCCGTATCCCGATTCGGAACGATATTCAATAAGCCGTTCTTCGTTCCCACCCAAACCGTATGATATTTATCCTCCAGAATAGACATGATGCTGTTATCCGGTAATCCGGAAGAATGGTTCAACCGATACATCTTATCATTCAACCTATCATATATATGTAGCCCATGATTACTCCCGATCCATACCCATTGACGGCTATCACAAAATACGACATTGATGATTTGATCCTCAAACACGGAACGTCCATCCTTCGTGCCGTTAAAAGAAGTAACAGCCCCCGTCTCCGGGTTGATCCAGTTCACTCCTAAAGAAGTTCCAACGACAATATTCCCCTTCTCATCCCCGGAAAGGCTATATACGATATCCGAGTTAATCGCATTCTCCTTATCCCCCATGCGATAATACGTCCATTTCCCGGTAGATTGATCCAAGCAATCCAGGCCGCCTTCCAACGTACCGATCCACAAACGATTCTTGGCATCGACATACAAACTATACACGCATTATTGGATAAGCCGTCCTTACTGCCCGGGATATCCCGATAATGCTTGAAACGTTTCCCGTCAAAACCGGTCAACCCCTCCATATAAGTACCCAGCCATAACTTGCCATCCAAATCTTTCGCCATACTAATCACGACATCGCCGGAGATAGCGTTCTCGCTTTCCCGCCCCGCCCGGTAGCGGACATACTCCCCGGTTTCCCGATCGTAACGTAATAGGCCGTTTCCGCTAGTACCGATCCACAGATCCCCTTCTTTATCTTCTACGATACAATTAAAGTCATTGTTAAAGATATCCCGCATCAACTCCAAAGGGTACCGGATAGTCTGGAATTTAAAAATGCTCTCATGATAATAGTTGATGCCGTTTTTATAAGTGCCGGCCCACATAATCCCCGTATCATCCCGATACAAGCAGATCACGCTATTCTGGCTCAAACTCGTTTGGTTAAACGGGTTATTTCGTATATAACGCATCCGGTCCAGACGTTTATCCAAGATATTGATACCGCCATGATCGGTAGCGATCCAGATATTACCGTTCATATCCTCCGCCACGTCACGCACCATTATAGAGGATAAAGCGACCGGGGTTTCGGTCGTATAATGTTTCCACTCCTTGCTTTTGGGATTTAGGCGAAAGAGACCTCTACTATATCCGGGATTTAAGAAAAACCACAGATCCCCGTCACTATCGGCGAACACATAGAATAACTGGGCATTCGCATATTGAGTCAGATACTCATCCCGATAGACAGGTTCTCCGGATGCCTTATCGATCCCCTCTACCACTCCCGAGGTATGGACTACATATAGACGATCGCCCACGTCACTCATATCACAAACCCGGCCATCCTCTTTATTTAGCGGATACGAATAAATCTTTCCCCTCGCTTGATCATAACGGCAAAATTCATTCGTATAGGTAGCGAAATAGAGTTGTTTATCATTGTCGACAAATATCTTAGCGGGAGGATTCTCTAGACGTAAGCTATCTAATATTTCCTTCTCCGGAATAAAACGGTCATTACCGGGCTCATATACGCAAAGTTGGTCCGTATTATAGGTAATCCAAATACGCCCATCGGCGGTTTCTTGAAGCTCGGAGACATGCTCCTCCCTAAAAGGCAACCCGCTTTCCTTGTATTTATAATGCTTAAACTCATACCCATCAAAACGGTTCACCCCAGAAGTGGTACCCAACCACATAAACCCCTTCCGGTCTTTCAGGATACAAGTGATCTCATTGGAAGACAGACCGTCCTGTACTCCCAGACGGTTGAAAAGAATATCTTCCGCCGCTAGTCCGGATCCCAACATTCCCCAAGACAGGATCATTATAATACAGAGTAGAGTTTTCGTTTTCATACTTAGCAAATATAGATATTTCCCGAGAACGAACCAAACCAACCTGTATCTAATTCTGCTGCAACGCGGGTTGCAGTAAACATACACGTAAAGTATCTATATATAAGAACATGATTATTAAAAATTATCCCGTACATTTGTCTTTCGATTGGAATAGAAATGAATAAGGCGCAATGATTGTTGTAAGAGATTTTGACAGACTGAAAGGAAAGGAACTGGTAGCTACGATCGGATTTTTCGATGGTGTGCATCTAGGACACCGTTTTTTAATCGACGAGATGAAAGAGATAGCCAAAGCACGTAACCTGCCATCGGCCGTAATCACCTTCCCGGAACATCCCCGGGCCGTATTGCATGCGGATTACCAACCGAAGCTATTAAATTCTTTCGAGGAAAAGTTACAGCAATTAGAGACTACCGGAGTAGATTATTGCATCGTATGGATTTTACGATCGAGCTATCCCGGCTCTCGGCCAAGGAATTCATTACCTCTATTTTAGCGAAGAGCCTGCATGTAAAGACCTTATTGATCGGATATGACCATCGTTTCGGGCACGATCGGACGGATGGCTTCGAGCAATATGTCGTTTATGGCACCGAATGTGGTATCGAGGTGCTGAAGGCATCTCCCTATGACGAAGGGAATACGGCCGTCAGCCTTCCGAGATCCGGAAATTACTTCAAGCCGGAAATGTAGCGGAAGCCGCTTATTTACTGACCTATCCCTATCAATTGCTGGGCCATATCGTCAGCGGCTATAAAGTAGGACGCACGCTAGGATTTCCCACGGCGAATATACGGGTAGATGAGCCTTTTAAAGTCATTCCGGGTATTGGCGTATATGCCGTATGGGTGGAGGTGGAAGGCGAACGATATAAGGGAATGCTTTATATCGGTGACCGTCCGACACTCAATAATGGGAAGGACATATCCATGGAGGTCAATATTCTGGATTTCTCCGGAGATATCTACAATGATAGCATTCGTGTCTCATTCGTTCAATACGTACGCAGAGACATCAAATTCGATTCCTTAGAAGAATTGAAAGCCCAACTGGAGAAAGACAGATGCACCGTAAATAATTTATTATAATATGGAAAGATATTACGAAGCGATTGATTTATTAAAAGGCATGATCTCCCGTCCGTCTTTCAGCCGGGACGAGACCGCCGTAGCGGATTTCCTGCAAGCAGAATGGCAAAAGGCCGGACAAAAGGTGTTCCGCAAAGGCAACAACCTGTGGATCATCGCCCCGGATTTCGATTTCGGTAAACCGACCCTTTTACTCAACTCCCATATAGACACCGTCAAGCCCGCTTCCGGTTGGACCAAGACCCGTTCACTCCCGAAGAGACCGAGGATATCAATTATATGGACTGGGCAGTAACGATGCCGGGGCGAGCGTAGTCTCCCTCTATGAAGCCTTCTGCATCTTAAGCGAGAAAGAGCAACCTTATAATCTAATCTTCCTCGCGTCTTGTGAGGAAGAGGTATCCGGGAAGAATGGCATTGAAAGCGCATTGGCCGAGCTTCCTCCTATCTCCTTCGCTGTCGTAGGTGAACCCACGGGTATGCAACCCGCCGTAGCCGAGAAAGGGTTAATGGTACTGGATTGCACCGCTATCGGAAAGGCCGGACATGCCGCACGTAATGAGGGCATCAATGCCATCACTTTAGCGATGAAGGATATAGAATGGTTCAGCACCTATCAATTCCCGGAGAAAAGCGACTTCCTCGGACCGGTGAAAATGACTGTCACCATCATCCATGCCGGTACGCAACACAATGTCGTTCCCGATAAATGCGAATTCACAGTAGATATTCGCACCAACGAATTTTATACGAACGAACAGTTATTCGAGCTAATCAAGGAAAAGGTTCATTGTGAGATCAAGGCCCGCAGCTTCCGCCTTAGCTCCACCCGCACGGATCTGGATCATCCTTTTGTGCGACGGGCGATCTTGATGGGAAAAGAGCCTTTCGGCTCTCCTACGCTTAGCGACCAAGCCTTGATGCGTTTCCCCTCCGTAAAGATAGGGCCGGGAAACTCGGCACGTTCCCATTCCGCGGACGAATACATCAAGGGACCGGAGATCCGGGAAGCGATCGATACCTATGTAAGGTTACTGAATGGATTACAACTATAGCTTATGTTAAAAAAGATACTGGGGACAATAGGCTCGCGTTATCTGATAGCCTTCCTTAACCTAGCGCTGATCTTCATCAACGCAAAGGTACTGGGAATCGAGGGCGTGGGGATGATCGGGTTGATCGTGGCCTCGGTAAATATAGCGGTAATCGTCAACGGGATTTTATGCGGGAATACGATTGTCTATTTCATGAACCGTTACTCCATGCGGACAATTTTCCTTCCCGCATATCTGTGGACACCTATCGGCTCTTCCCTAGCTTGCGGCTTCATGTATCTTACCGGGCTTTTACCCACCGGCTATCGGCTGGATATCTTCTTGTTGGCGATCTTGAGCTCTACGGTAAACGCCAATGCCCGCTTCTTGTTGGGTAAAGACAATATCAAAGGGTTTAATCTCACGTTTATATTGCAAGGAGGACTGCTATTTTTCGTCTTACTCTATTTCTATTATATATTGAAGCGCCCGGACGTACGGTCGTATGTCTGGGGATTATATGTCACGAACGGCATAGCCTTTATTGCCAGCCTATCGATGCTTGTTCCTTATTTCTTAAAGGAGACATCCCGGTCTTCCGGCAAATCACTCTACGGTCTATTAAAAGAAATGTTTGCCTACGGCCTGTGGGCCGGTGCGGACGGGTTGGCGGAAACCTGTACTACCCGACTCAATTATTTCTTGATACAACGTTTCGCCGGGTTGGGAAGCGTAGGCTTGCTAGATGCTGGGACCAAGATCTCCGAGAGTGTATGGAATATTAGTCGCAGCGTAAGTTTCATCGAATACAGTAGCGTGGCCAAGACCTCAGAGGCAACGGAACAAAAACGTATTACCTTACAGCTTTTCAAATTGACCTTTTGCGCTTTAGCCCTCGTGATGGGATGTATCCTATTGGTACCGGAATGGATATATACGGATTATCTTTTCAGCGCCGAGTTCAAAGGCATACGTAAAGTGATAGGCGGATTATCGATCGGAATCGTAGCGTTAGGCTGCAACAGCATCATCAGCCATTATTTCATCGGCAGCGGAAAGATCCGGTACAGTACGGCAAGCTCGTGCGTAGGGCTTATTGCCTTATTAATCTCCGGCTTTTTACTCATCCCGTCTTACGGGGTCGTAGGTTCCGCTATCACGACCAGTATCGCCTTTACCTCTATGCTGGTTTTCTCATTGACGGTCTTCTCCCGGCAAACACTTACACGCTGGAATGAGTTCCTTCCGAACAAAAAAGACTTCCAAGCTTGCAGAATTCATATACAAAAATCCTTGTAATTCTATCACGAATTTTATCGATAACGCCATCAAGTTCACGGAAAAGGGGACAATTACGCTTGAAATGATTTCGTGCAAGATACAGGTCTCGGGTTATCAAAACATGGACTGTACCTTATAAACAAACTCCATCCAAACCCAATAACGGATCGCTTTTCCTAAGAACATGGAGATCGCCACGACCCATATATTAGCCCGCAAGAAACCTAGAGCGACAGCGATAAAATCACCGATACCGGGAAGAAAAACAAAGAAGCCCATCCAAGAGCCTTTTCCCTTGATCCAATCCTGCACCTTCTGTAGTTTTACCGGATCGAGTTTGAGGTATTTCTCGATCCACTCTACCTTTCCCAGCATCCCCAGCCAATAGCAGCTCATTCCACCTAAGAAATTACCAAGCGTAGCAGCGATCATGCAAGGCCAATATGCCGAACCCGCCAATAATACACCCGTCAATACGACCTCGCTGCTAAACGGTAAGATCGTGGCCGCTAAGAAAGAGGCGATAAACACCCCGATATACCCGTAGGCTATAAGAAATTCCATATACGTATCATTAATAATGCGATAAACATAACTACCGAGAAATGGAACAGCCAAAAGATATATTTCCCCCGGTTCACCGTAAAAAAATGGGCGATCAAGATAGACGCCGGTACACAGGCCATTTCCAGAAATTCCTCGGACGACTGCTCATAGATAAAGAACAATCCAAACGACCAAATGGCCATGACAATCAGAAAAGAAAGAAACTGACGAGTACGCAAATTATCCTCATACTCATGTGTAACGATGTTTAATGAGGCAATGATCGTTAATCCCGCCACTAAAACAATCTGTATCCAATCTATAATTCCCGTCCCTAGTACCGCAAGGAAACGGATCTTGAATAAGGAGGTGAAAGGTATGGTAAATGCCGTGAAATCCCATTCCCAGACACACCATCCGAAAACAAACCAATAAACCGTCAAGATTCCGAACAAGGAAGCGACAAAGGTCCGGATATTCAATGTCCTGAAATTATACATCCCCAGCCAAAACAGCGGCAAGAACCAAAGGATGTGTATCCACAACAGACTTCCGATACTGATAATCAAGGATGCGTTATAAGCCTTATCCGTAGCGTCCGGGTCATGATAAGAGGTAAATAACTGATAAAGGGCCAATATCAAACAAAACACCCCGACAGATGTTGATTTCAAGGGAAAGAAATCCGGGTTTGTACTTGTCAACAAGGCATAGAAGAGAAAGGGAAGCAATGTCTTCTCACGAATCAACATCAACGCATAGTTTACCCGATGCACCAGAAACGCACCACCGGCCATCAGCAAAAAACCGATCAAATAGGTAAACAACTTTCCCGGAAAAACCAGACAAAGGGCATTCCATAAAGGAGGAGCCGTCACCTCTCCATACACGGGATAACCTACCGAATCCACATACCCCACGATCCAACAAAAAATACAAGCGCAAAGCATGTACAAATGGGTCATAGGTGTCGCTATAGTATATCTACGTCCGTAATATGAAGTTGTTCCTCTTGCCATATACCTTATTCTTTCATATTCACATCCTAAAGGAATGAAATAAGTAGCAAAGGTATGAAAATATAACAAGTAAACTGCATCGGCCAACAAAGTTTACTAACCTTGTCATTTCAATTAACTGATTTGGCCGATGCAGCTAACAGACTTGGTCAATGCAGCCAACTGCAAATTAGCTATGTCTTTTTACCATATCACTTAAATATTATATTTACATTTGAAAAATATTCTCACAGAGCGTTGCATTGTTCAAAAAGAAACGTATATTTGTGTTGTCTGGCTAAAGAGCGGTCAGAAAAATAAAAAGAAAGCGTTTTTTGCTTTATCCTTGGTTCGAAGTCTGGAAAATTTCAAGCAAGGAGGATGAAGACAATGTAGCGCTCATTCTGTTAGTGCATGTACACGGCAAGCATTCGCTATGCCAATACATAACTTTACAGCGTGGGAATATTGTTTACTTATTCATCCTTGCAAGGTATTTCCAGACACCCGAATCAGATGAATAGAAAACAAGTCTCACGCTTACTTTGTTTTAAACCTAAAAATTTATATTCCCATAGGAGACAGAGGGAACTTTATTCAGGAAAGGACTTATGGGTACACAACGTCGGTGTTATGAGATCCAAGCCAACGTATCCCACTTGTAATTCAGGATCAAGAGGTACTCCCTCTAACAATTCATGTAAACAATTGCTCAAAGCCCTCACGGCTACTTTGTTAACGTTAAGAATAAGCCCTTAAACGTATGTTAAATTGATTATTTATGAGCAAGATTTAATATAGAGAAAACCATATAAAAGCGCTTAGATTCAAAATCTTTCTTACTATGCAACTCTAATGTAATCTACTTGTCACATGAATAGTCGTACTTTGTAATAGCTAAAAATTAAAACGATTTATGAAAAATTGCAAACATGTAGTCCCTATTCTGGGAGCCTTTTGCTTGATGGCATCTTTATCCTTTATGCCAAAGGAAGCTTGGGCAGAGTCTTCATTAGCACCTATCAGCCAGCAACAAGGCAGTTATCAGTTAACCGGTACCATCCTCGATGGAATGGGTGAACCTGTAATTGGAGCCAATGTATTGGTAAAAGGAACAACGAATGGAGTAGTAACAGACTTAAATGGGAAGTTCAGTTTACAAGTAAAGCCAAACGACATTCTACAAATCAGTTATATCGGTTATAATTCACAAGAAGTGGCAGTCAAAGGCCAACATACACTTAATATTACCCTGAAAGAAGATGTGGAATCTTTAGATGAGGTAGTGGTAGTTGGTTATGGGACAATGAAGAAGAAAGACCTAACCGGCTCTGTGAGTAGCGTGAAGGCAGATGAGCTGACAGCCTTTACCGTAGCCAACCCAGTACAGGCTTTACAAGGAAGAGTTCCCGGCGTAGTACTCTCCCAAAATACAGGTGATCCTTCCGGAGACTATTCTATTAGGATACGTGGAGTAAACTCTATCAAAGGTGACAACTCACCCCTATACATTATCGATGGTATTCCTGCCAGCACAGCCTCTATCAATACCTATGATATTGAATCTATGGAAATTTTGAAAGACGCATCCGCTACTGCCATCTATGGTTCACGTGGTGCTAATGGTGTCGTGATGATCACGACCAGAAAGGGAAAAGTGGAAAAGCGAAAGTCTCATACGATTTTGAATATGGATTCCAAAAGCAAATCAAGAAACTGGATTTGATGGATGCCCAAGAGTGGGCCCGTTTTTATAACGAATACCTTGTAAACGCAGAGATACTGGAAACCGCTCCCTTTAGTGAAGCTGACATAACCGCCATGGGGAAAGGTATGGACTGGCAAAAAGAGTTCTTTCAAAATGCTCCCATTATGAATCATAACATCAATGTATCTGGAGGTACCGATGACCTAAAATATTTTGTCAGTGGCTCTGCCATGACTAAAGATGGTTTGATCCCGAACAGTTATTATAACAAGTACAATTTGCGTAGTAGTTTGGATATGACTATGAGCAAGATGATAACCGCTTCCGTCAGTATGGGCTATAGTATGATTAACCAGATGAACCAGTCTGATGGAGGTGGTAATGGCGGTTCATCTATGATTGGTGCTGCTTACTCCGCCTCACCAAACTTTTATCCTTATGATGAGAATGGAGATTATAAAGATCTACGCTCTTGGTACAGCTGGTCTAGCCATGAGATCAAGAACCCTTTATGTATGGCTTATGAGTCCACTTATAAAACCGTGACAAATCTGACCAACATCAACGCCGCCTTGAACTTCAATCCGATTAAAGGCTTAAGCATACGGACCAGTTTCGGATTGGAAGGATCTGATGCCCGCTACGATGGTTACACCACCAAAAAGTATATTTACAAAAATAATACTGCCGATGTCAACCACAAGCGTAGTACGAACATCATTAACGAAGATATCGTGACCTACGATTTTTCGTTAAACAACATCCACAGTTTTAACGTAATGGGCGGCTTTACTTACCAACAAAATGTTTACAAATCGATCGCAGCCTCAGGCAACACTTTCTTGAGTGACGTTCAAGAAACGAACAACCTGTCATCAGCAGGAACAGCCAACACACCAAGTACAAACTACAGCAAATGGGTCTTGATGTCTTATCTTGGGCGTATCAACTATAGTTTATTAGGACGTTACCTCGTAACAGCCAGTTTCCGTGCTGATGGATCAAGCCGCTATTCGGAAGGATCAAGATGGGGATATTTCCCTTCTGGTGCTGTGGCATGGCGTGTGTCTGAAGAGCCTTTCATGAAAGAATTTGAAAGTATTTCAAACATGAAGTTGCGTGTTGGCTATGGAAAGACAGGCTCAACAGCTATTGATCCCTACATGACACAAAATCTACTAACCACAGGCAAGACTGCTACTGGAAGCGAGAACGTACCTTACTACTCACCCAGCAGTACCTATCCAGAAGATCTGAAATGGGAGACGACCTCGCAATGGGATGCCGGCGTGGATTTGGGATTCTTTAAACAACGTCTACGTATTACCGCAGACTACTATTATAAGAAAACCACGGATCTACTGAATACAGTATCACTTCCTTCATCATCCGGTTACAAGTCCACCGTACGTAACATCGGTAGTATAAGCAATCAAGGCGTCGAATTATTGATCGAGGGTGATGTGGTACAAAACAAGGACTTTGGCTTAACCTTACAGTTCAATATAGCTCATAATAAGAATCGCGTCGAAGAATTAGCTGATGGTAAAGATATCCTTGGCACAACTTATAGCAACTATGGATCTGGTTCCATCACAATTATCCGTGAAGGTGAGCCATTAGGAGCTTTCTATGTCTACAAAGACACTGGTTTAGACGAGAACGGTTCTTTATCTTATGAGGATATGAACGGAGATGGCCAGTACACCGATACGGAAGACCGTTACATCGCAGGTTCTCCTTTCCCTGATTTTACATATGGTTTGAACTGTGGTATCCGCTATAAGAACTGGGACTTCAACTTCTTTTTACAAGGCAGTCAAGGTAACGACGTGTTTAACTTGAGTGAGATGCGAAACTACAGCTATGGCCAAGGCATGAATATTGAGCGTAAAGTATACTACGAGAGTTGGCGAGAAGGTCAAGACAACAGTCATGCTGCCTATCCCAAGATCAATGCCGTTGGTTCACTGAAATACTCTGACCGCTTTATCGAGAATGGTTCCTATCTGCGTCTAAAAAACATCAGTTTAGCTTACAATCTGCCATGTGACAAGTGGGCTACCAAAAATTGGCTAAACGGTATTCGTATCTTCGTTAGCGCACAGAACTGGTTGACATTAACGAAGTATAAAGGTGTAGATCCTGAAGTTAGCTCAAAAGGCAGCGACGTGAATGCAGGTATAGACCATTTGACTTATCCAAACAGTAAAACCCTTTCCATGGGTGTGAGTGTTAAATTTTAAAATAAGCGAAAACAATGAGACATCTAATAATAATAAGCGCAATGGCCGGAGTTACTCTACTAACAGCTTGTGACAACGCCTTAAATGAGACCGATTATACTTATTCGATCTCAAGCGAGACATTTTATAATACTGTAGAAGAAGCAAATGCTGCGGTATTAGCACCGTTAGACGCAATGCGGTCAGCCTATAATTCAAACTTCTTCGCCACATTAGAGATCAATACAGAATATTGTTATCCAAAAGGAGTTTATCAAACATACAAACAATACAATGGCTTTGTGAACGCAACACATATGAACCGGAGTGATTCAAACTGGCAGAGCCTCTATAAGGCTATTATGTTCTGTAACACCGCTATCGAGCGGATACCTAACGCTACAAAGATGACCGAAGAGGAAAAGTTGGCCTATCTGGGAGAGTTACGCTTTTTACGAGGCTTCAACTACTTTAATCTCGTGAAATACTGGGGTGGTGTACCTTTGAAAACAGATAAAAATATCACAGAGTGGAATATTCCCAAGAGTAGCAAAGAAGAAGTATACAACTTCATAATCGAAGATTAAAATATGCTTTAGATAATTGTCCTGACAAAAAACGTTATTTGGCTACTCCAGATAAAAATACCGTACGGGTCTGCCTAGCAGATGTATATATGCATACAGGAGATTACATCGAGGCAAAAAAGCTAAGTGGAGAAGTGGTGAACAGTGGTACATACCAATTAGTACAAGTTGCGGAACCACGTGACTTTGACAAGGTATTTGGCGCAGACTTGACCACCTCTACAGAGGAGATATTCTACATCAAGACTTCACGTATTGATGGTAAGACATGGGACTACCTATCCTATACCTCACATCCAAAGTATGAGTTCGTTCCCGGTAAAACCATGTTAAATGGTAACGGCTATTACACGCCAACAGACCTGCGTAACCATATCATCAAGAGCTGGGACACGAATGACCTACGTTACGGTATGAACATAGGTTTTTATGTATTCGGCAAAGACGCTTACGGTGAATATACTTGTCTACTCACAAAATATACGGATCCGAACGCACAAGGTAATGGCGCAAATGTATCTATTCCTTTGATCCGCTATACAGATGCTATGCTGATCTACAGTGAGGCTTGTGCCCGTGTTGCCAATACCCCAACTATGGAATCCATTGAAATGTTAAACCAATTGCGCCGACGTGCCTATGGCAAAGATCCTAAAGTACCTAATGCTGAACTGGACTATAAGTTGAGTGATTACGCCAGTATGACCGCTTATATGGATTTACTATTAAAAGAAGAGACTTATGAACACTTCAATGAGGCAAAGCACTGGGACTTCATAGTCCGTCAAGGTCGTGCTCAAGAACTGGTAGGTAAGTACTTTAATGTGGAGACCGGTGAATATACACAGATTCAAGAACGTCATTATTTATGGAAAATACCAGACAGCGAATTCAATTATAACAAAGCAATGGATCAATTAAAGATCAGAATCCGGGTTATACCAGCTCCAATTAAAAAAGAAAAAGATAAATTTGTAACAAACCAGTCCCGGGTTACTTACGCCCGGGACAAAACAAATCAGATATATTATGAACAGAAACAAATTTTTAAAGACATTATCCGCAGTCTGCATCTCCACTCTCTTAATCTCTTGCGGACAAAAAAAAGAACAGAAACCATTACGTCTACTCTACTGGAATATACAAAACGGTATGTGGTGTGGACAAGATGATAATTACGAGAAATTCACGACTTGGGTAAAACAACAAGATCCTGATATTTGCGTATGGTGTGAGGCTCAAAGCATCTATAAAAATGGTACCGCGGATCCTTTGGATTCCCAAGAACGTTTTCTGGTAGATAATTGGGGAGTATTAGCCAAACGGTACGGACACCCTTACTGGTACATAGGCGGACATCGGGATAATTACCCGCAGGTCATCACCTCTAAGTATCCGATCGAAAATATAAAAAAAATAATAGGTGAGGAGCCAAACCAAGTAGTAACCCACGGTGCCGGTTGGGCAAAGATCATTGTAGACGAAAAGGTTTTAAATATAGTAACACTACACACATGGCCACAACAATGGGCTTTTCGCACTGAAGACCAAGAAGCAAGTAAAGCTGAAAACGGTGGTGATAAATACCGTCGCATGGAAATAGAGTATATTTGTAAGCACACCATTGGTACTAGCACGAATGCTACCAACGAATATTGGATGATGTGGGTGACTTCAACAGCCGCAATCGCACAGACAACGCCATCTATCGATATCCGGAAGATAGTCCTAAGTTTTTGACGCAAGACTATATCGCTCAAGAAACACCTTATGTAGATGTCATCGCTAAGAAGTATCCAAATGAATTTAAGACAACAACCGGTAAAGAAGCCCGCATTGATTACGTATATTGTACACAGCCTTTGTTTGACATAATCCAGTATGCAGACGTAATTACAGATGAGTACACGAAGCCTGTACGTGACCCGAAAGAGCTATCTAATTTCTGGTGGCCATCCGATCATCGTCCGATTATTATTGATTTTGATCTGAGTAAATTAAAATAATACTATCAATAATCTTACCCAAGCTTACAAACTTCAATGTAAACTTGGGTAAGTATAAGCTACTTATTTAACGATCTGATACGAACCCGCACGATACTCGTGAGCTTGGCTTTCGCCCGGAAGTGTCACGAGAGCGACCGCTCCTTCGGGAATGGTGAAATCCCAAATCCACTGGTCTCCCTCATACTTCCAAGAGCTCTTGATAATCCCTGCCGCCGAATTGTACTCCGCGTTTACGAACTCCAGACGCTTATCGGGAATCGGCTTCATGATAATGCGCTTGAATCCTGGCTCCGACGTATCCGCAGAGATACCAGCCATGGTCTCCCACATCCATTCACATACACATCCATAGGCATAGTGATTAAAGCTGTTCATGCCTTGCGGTCCCATGCCTTTATCAAGCATATAGCTATTCCAACGCTCCCAAATCGTGTCGCCCCATTATCTACCTAATACAGCCAACTCGGATTCTTGCGCTGGAAAAGAAGCTCGTAAGCGATATCGCTCATTCCATTCTCCGTAAGCGTAGGCATCAGGATAGAAGTACCCAAGAAACCTGTCTGAAGGCAATTGCCATGCTCGGCGAAGTTGTCACGCAGTCGTTTCATCATGTTCTCCTTGGCTACCCCTTCGACCAGCTTGTTCTTCAAGGCGAATAGGGCAGGCGTCTGCATGGTATTGAATATCGCCGTCTTAAATTCTCCGTCAACATTCAGGAATTTATCCAATATATACTGTTTCGCTAGAGCAGCCATCGCTTCGTATTTCTCGGCATCCCGTCCCGTCGCACGAGCCATATCGCTCATCATTCCGGCATCTATAAGCCAGTAATTCGCACTTAGATAATTCCAATAATCATAGGCTTCCGGAAGCGTTCCGGATCCATCCTTCGCTGTATGTCTGCCGCTGCAACTCTCAAGCGGCTCGTAACTGAGCCAGTCGGCCCACTGGTAATTGCCATTCTCCGCGCTGAGGGCATGATGGTCATACTTGGTCTCGTTGATATGATTGAGATATTTCTCCATCGCCGCCCAATTCTCATCGATAATCTGAGTGTCACCAAATTGTTTCCAGACAACCCAAGGCACGATAACTCCCGCGTCCGACCAGCCCAAGCGGTTCATATCAGTAGGAGACGCACCGTATTGAGCCAATGGAGCGACACCGGGATACGCACCGGTTGGTGATTGTGTGTCACGCATATCACGCATCCATTTATGGAAGAAATCAGCGGTATTGGCAAAGAAAGTACCAGTCTCAGCAAATACCTGCGTGTCGGCGGTCCATCCCAGCCGTTCGTTGCGCTGCGGACAGTCGGTAGGAACCGAAAGGTGTTGGAACGTTGTCCCCATAGGGTATTTGAAATCAACTGATTGACTAGTTTGTTGCCGGTCGTTATTGATCCGGTCTCCATCTGTTGGGTAATCGAGGAGACAGGAATCGACTGGATCGACCGGATACGTACCTCCTGATCGGCCGTGATCGATACGAAGCGATAACCATAGAACGTGCGAAGAGGGCGATAGGTCGTATAGTCCTTATGATCCGCAAAGGTATAGTCGAGTAACATCCCGGTATCCGGAGTGCGTAGATTCAAGCGATGGCAACTACCTTCAGGCCCATCCATTCCTCGGCTCTTCGCACCATTTCCATCGTTCAATATCTCAGAAGGACGACAATTTAGTTGGGTACCCTCCTTTGCCATGAACTCGAAAGCAGGAACCGCCGCGCAATTCTGGCCAAAGTCCACGACAAGTGTCTCGCCCGGATGAACCACCATTTCCTCGCCAGCCGCATATTCTTTCGTTATAACAACCTTTCCATAAGCATCTTCACTCTCTCCGGTGACCCCTTTCCATAGATAGGCCTTTTGAGGAGAAAGCGCCAAATCTTCACGAAAATAGACCTCACCTCCATTTGAAGGAAGTATCTCTCCCTCAAATTCCGTATTCTTTTCCGGTGTCGAAAGCTTATCGAGCGTATCGTATCCCGGTAACTCACGGGCATCATATTCCTCACCATCAAAGATAGCGGCATGTTTGACCGGTCCGGCGATCCCGGCTTTCCAATCGCTCGTATTGGAACCTAAGTACGCCTTGCTACCATCCGCATAGGTAAGCTCAAGCACTCCACGGAAAGCGACCTTGGTACCCACCATTCCTTGCTGGCCGCTGTATGTGATGATCTTATCGGCCCACCATCCCGGTGTCACCTGCACAGCGAAAACATTCTCCGCTCCCGCTTGTTTCGACAGGGCATTGCTTACCTCATACGTAAACGAACGCTTCGTCTTGTAGGGATGCGTAAAACCCGGTTTGAGAATCTCTTCTCCGATCAACTTCCCATTCACGTATAACTCGTACACACCCAAGCCCGTGGTCATCCAGCGTGCCGAGGTTATCTCTTTTTCATTCCTTACGACACTCACGAACCAAGCGGCACCATCGGCCGCACGCTCATTCGATCCGTTGATCTCACCCGTTATAACAGGAGCATTTGCCACGGATATCCATTCGGAATGGTTCCAAGCGGCATCATCCAATGCGGAGACACGCTTCCCCGATTCGTTCGTCTGATCAGTCGAACATGCATAGAGAGCCGCACAAACAACCCCTAAAAGCAATAGTTTTCGTTTTTTCATACGTATATTCTCTCTAATTGTCATTTACAGATCAAACCCGATATCCCGACGGAAATACTTCTTATCGAAATCGATCTGCTTAGCTCCGGCGAAAGATTGGGCCAAAGCCTCTTCCTTAGTAGCCCCATACGAACTGACCGCAATCACACGACCGCCATTCGTCAGGATCTGGCCGTCTACCAGCTTCGTTCCGGCATGGAACACTATATTGTTCGAGGATACGCCATCCAATCCCGTGATTACCTTATTTTTCTCGTAAGCCTCCGGATAACCGCCGCTTACCAACATAACCGTAACCGCCGCGCGAGGGTCCTGTACCAATGTACGAGCCGCTAAATCGCCTTCCGCTACCCCTTCCAGCAAATCAACCAAATCGCTTTGGATACGAAGCATGACTACCTCTGTCTCCGGATCGCCCATACGACAATTGTATTCTATCACCATCGGCTCATTCTTCACATTGATCAGACCCAAGAAGATGAAACCTTTATAATCGATATGCTCCGCTTTCAATCCCTCTACGGTAGGACGGATAATACGCTCGTCCACCTTCGCCATAAATACCTCATCCGCAAAAGGAACCGGGGAAACAGCTCCCATTCCACCTGTGTTTAAACCCGTATTACCCTCACCGATACGCTTATAATCTTTTGCTACCGGAAGCACCTTGTAATCGTTGCCATCCGTCAAGACGAATACGGAGCATTCGATACCATCCAAGAACTCCTCGATCACGACCGTCTTGCTCGCGTCGCCAAACATCCGCCCAGCATATCTCCCAACTCTTTCTTGGCTTCCTCCAAGTTATCGATAATCAGTACCCCTTTACCGGCAGCCAATCCATCCGCTTTCAATACATAAGGAGCGGAAAGAGATTCCAAGAACGCATAGCCTTCCTCTAGGTTTTCAGTGGAAATACTCTTATAACGAGCGGTCGGGTATGATGACGCATCATAAACGCCTTGGCGAAATCCTTGCTACCTTCCAATTGGGCACCTTCCCCACTCGGGCCGATCACGGGGATGGAGCTTAATGCCTCATCCTTCTTGAAATAATCATAAACACCCTTCACCAATGGATCCTCGGGACCTACCACGACCATATTCACTTGGTTCGCCAACGCAAAATCCTTGATAGCGGCAAAATCATCCGCTTTAATATCCACGTTGGTTCCTACCAACGCTGTTCCCGCATTACCG
>ERZ791618.561-NODE-561-length-17229-cov-1.609875_pt1 | contig 17229 bp, 21 predicted proteins | sample MGYA00510059_ERZ791618 | MGnify/ENA primary metagenome ERZ791618 (study PRJEB30046, sample SAMN00715159) | human gut metagenome | study: EMG produced TPA metagenomics assembly of the A metagenome-wide association study of gut microbiota in type 2...
CATTCAAGACGTGCAGTTGACCAAATTCGTGAACAGCGGCAACGGCCGTATCCTCACCAACGCCGGGAAAGCCAAAAGCTACGGTATAGAGGCCTCCTTGCGTGCCCGCATCATCGATGGGCTAACCGCCGACGTTAATTACGGTTTCACCCATGCTACGTTCCGGGATTACAACAATGGGAAAGAGGATTTCAAGAACAACTTCATCCCATATACCCCACGTCATACCTTCAACGTAGGACTGCAATACACCCGCCTGTCCGTAACGCATGGATAGACCAATTCTCCGCCTCCGCCCATTCAGCGGTGTCGGAAAGATCTTCTGGACCGAGCGAAACGACATCTACCAGAAATTCTACGGAACGGTGAACGCAAAGGTAGGCGTACGCAAAGGTATCGTCAACGTAAACCTATGGAGCCGTAATATAACGAACACCCATTACTCTGCATTTTATTTCGAGTCATTCGGGAATCCGTTTATCCAACTGGGTAAGCCCTTCCAGATCGGTGCGGAGGTGGCGATCGCCTTTTAAACGCAAGCGTTCGATAGAAATAAAAAAAGGGAGAGCCGGTTCTTACACCAACTCTCCCGATAACATTTCACATAAAAACAAAATCGATCTTTTTTATCTAGCTATTTTAAAAATCGTAAGAAATATCAGCTTAAAGTACTCAAACAATGTAGGATGATTAATATATCTCATATTAAGTTTAATTTTCGCCGGCATAATATCCTCAACATAAGTTTTGTCGGGATTTGAGGATTGTCCAAGTAATCTATTTTCATCCATATACACTATAGACGCATAATCTGTAATACCCGGTCTAACTGCCAACACACGCCGTTGTTCAGCCGTGTACAGATCAACATACTTACGTACCTCGGGCCGAGGACCTACCAAACTCATATCCCCTTTGAGTACATTGATCAATTGAGGAAACTCATCCAATTTATACTTACGGATATAATAACCAGACCGTGTAATCCGTGGATCACGCCCTCCTACGGTAATAAGTCCCTTCTTATCAGAACCTACACGCATACTTCGAAATTTAAGCAACTGAAAATCTCGATTGTTACGTCCTACACGAATTTGCCTATAAAAAACTGATCCGGTAGAATCACACTTAATCCAAATTGTCAAAATGATAAATAGAGGACTAAGCAAGATAAGTCCTATCCCGCTGGCTACAACATCAAAAAAACGTTTCAAATCGATTGATTATTTTATTGGGTAATAATATCAACAAAATTAGAGATCACATACTCTACGTCCTCATTCGTAAGACTGGTATGCAAAGGAAGAGTAATCTCGTTATGGTATTGGTTGTAAGCATTCGGATAATCTGCGATATCAAAGCCTAACGCCTTATAAGCAGTCATCATGGGTAACGGTTTATAATGTACATTACAAGCGATTCCCCGTTCTGCCATTTTGATGATAATCTCATTCCTTTGTTCGATACTCTTATCCAATAACCGCACCAAATACAAATGTCCGCTGGAAATATGGTCCCCATTCAAATGATTCAGTGTTTGCGTACGATAAGTAGTAACGCCTCATTATAACGGCGGATGATCTCCTGTCGTCTGGAAAGCATTCCCGCATAACGCTCGAATTGAGCCATACCGATAGCGGCCATGATATCCGTCATATTACATTTATAATAAGGAGCCACGATATCATATTCCCAAGCACCCAGCCGAGTCTTCGCTAAAGCGTCCTTATTTTGACCATGCAATGACAATAGCTGAAATTGCTTATACAAAGTCTCATCATCCACACCTAAAACCGTACGCCAAGTCAAAGCCCCCCCTTCCGCCGTTGTTAAATTCTTTACTGCATGAAAGGAAAAAGAGGTAAAATCTGCCACCCCACCACACACTTTCCATGCCATTGAGCACCAAAGGCATGTGCCGAATCCGCTAATACAATGACCCTACCAAACGCTTTCTGGATCTCATTCGCAGATTTGAATAAATGCCGTTTACTCTCTACTGCCTCATAAATCCGGTCATAATCACACATAACCCCGCCAAGATCCACAGGGATCACTACTTTTGTATTAGGGGTTATAGCCTTCGCCAATTTATCATAATCCATCTCAAAAGAATCCGGAGCTGTATCCACCATCACCACCTTCGCCCCGACATGGCAAGTCACGCTAGCAGTGGCCGTATAGGTATAAGCACTAGTGATCACCTCATCGCCCGCCCCAACTCCTAATACCCGCAATATTGATTCCATGCAAGCCGTAGCCGAATTCAAGCATACAGCTCTATTCGTATGGCAATAAGTGGCTATCTTACGCTCAAACTCTTTAGTACGAGGTCCTGTCGTGATCCAACCGGAATTCAAGGCATCGCACACTCCATTAATTTCAGCCTCCGACATATCTGGAGGCGAGAAAAGTATCTTTTTCATAAAATGAATGATTAATAAATACAATCTCAATAAGACCCAATCATTGTCGTTGCGCATTAATGCGCCTCACATACGACTTAGCAGTAAATAAAGAAACAAGCATTCCACAGCCATTCGATAGATGCAACGTAGCAAACCCCAACAATAAATATAATATATTAAGATGTTTCCGTATTGCTATACAGAAACTTACCCCACCTATCATTAGCAAATAGGCCAATAAAGACAAACCTCCAATACCCATAAAAGGCCCCCAAAGTAAAGAAGCAAACAGAGGAACTATCAATGACAACACAAAAATCATAGGAATATAATGCCGTAACGCTAAAGAGTTGCTATTCCCTGTAAACAGAACCGTACGAATACCCCATAAGCCATTCTTATAATTTTGAATCCACAATTTTTTGAATGATTCGCGAGCATAATACGTACAATTACTATCAGGAACGATAAATATACGTCCACTACCTTTTCTTATACGATAATTTAGCTCAAAGTCTTGATTACGAATTAATCGTTCATCATACATTCCAAATCGCTCAAATGTATCTCGTCGATAGCAACCAAATGGAACAGTATCCACCTTCATCACTTTATCAACACCTGTACGGAACACAGAATTTCCCACACCAAACTTGTTGCTTAAGACTTCACGTATAGCCAATGTCTTTGGGGTTTTATTCAACACGTCTGTTTTGCAAACCACCCCTACATTATCAGCGTCTAATTCTACAATTCGCCCAATCAACGCCGAGAAATAATTTGTCGGATAACTAGCGTGGGCATCCAAACGGATAATAATATCCCCCTTCGATGCCTTTATGCCTATATTCATGGCGCAAGGTACTATCCGCTTCGGGTTGTCAAACAATTTGATGAATGGATATTCATTGGAATAGTTAACTACAATACAACGAGTATCATCTGTACTCATTCCATCCACAAACAATATCTCCAAATCATCCTTTGGATAATCCTGTGCAAGAATCGACTCAACACACTGGCCGATATACTTCTCTTCGTTGTATATAGGACAAATTACTGATAACATATCTTACAATCTCCCGTCAATAAACTCTTTCGGCAAAATACCTTTCACATCATAAAGCACGCTTTCGCTTTACCCAAAGAAGTCATATCCATCTCCAAAAACTCATTGTGAGCAACAGCGAGGATAACAGCGTCATAACTATCTGAAGGTAACATATTTACCACTGTCACACCATATTCGTGTTTCACAGCTTCCACGTTGGCGTGCGGATCAAACACAGTGATATTGTCCGTGTACTCATGCAATGTCGTGTAAATATCCACTACCTTTGTGTTACGGATATCAGGGCAGTTTTCCTTAAAAGTAATACCTAGGATCAAAATCTTCGCATCCTTCACCATCACCCCCTTCAAGTTCATATGCTTGATAACTTGATGCGCCACATATTCTCCCATACCATCGTTTAAACGGCGAGCGGATGACATCACACGTGGTAATACTCCGTAAACTTGTGCTTTCTGTATCAAATAATAAGGATCCACACTGATGCAATGACCACCCATAAACCAGGTTTCAATTTAATAAAGTTCCACTTAGACGCAGCAGCCTCAATCACCTCGTTAGTATCAATACCCATAGCATTAAAAATCTTCGCCAATTCATTCATGAAAGCTATATTCACGTCTCGTTGTGAATTCTCAATGATCTTAGAGGCTTCTGCCACTTTGATAGAGGAAGCTTTATGAGTACCATTCACCAGCACTGCATTATAAACTCCATCTACAATATCAGCTATTTCAGGAGTAGATCCTGATGTAACCTTTTTAATTTTCTCAACCGTATGAAGCTTATCGCCCGGTTAATTCGCTCCGGCGAGTATCCCGCGAAAAAATCCTTATTAAACTTTAAACCACTCACTTTCTCCACAACAGGCAAGCACTCCTCCTCGTCACACCCGGATAAACCGTAGACTCATAGACCACAATGTCACCTTTCGAAATCACTTTACCAACCGTCTCGCTAGCGCCCCAAAGCGGTTTCAAGTCCGGACGATTATTCTCATCCACGGTGTAGGCACAGCCACCACATAAAAATTGCAGTCTTCAACTTTCTTCAGATCGGTAGTACAAATAAAATCATGATTCCGGATAGCGTCTTGAAGCAGTTCGTCACTCACCTCAAATGTGGCATCATGTCCTGCCATGAGCGCATCTACACGGGCTTGGTTCATGTCAAAACCAACAGTCTCAAACTTAGTGGAAAACAAGCGTGCCAACGGCAAGCCAACATAACCGAGTCCGATTACGCAAATCTTTCTTTTCATTATTCTATGAAACTTTATATGGATTAGAGAATACGACAAAAGCCAGACACCAGCCCACATAGCCAGTGCCTACAATCGCAATATTCATAAAATTAGAAGATTATAAAATTTATTGAGAGACAATCCCATAAATAAAATTGCCATCTATTCGAAAAAAACTTCCGCAGATAGACAATGAGGAAGAATTAAAAACTACTTTTTAATCAACTCGGACAATAAAGGCAATTTTTTGTGTATCATGATATACTTAAACTCCTCCAGTTTTTTCACCTCGCTAGGATAGGTCACATCATCAATGATTACATTTTTCCCACAATGATAAGCTTGATTAAGGACTGTTGTATATAAACCAATAGCCGTATCCATATTGGAAATGGAATCAAGGATTGATACCTTCTCTGGATATTCCACATTTTCCTTACCTACTATCTGTTTTACCAATTCCCTATCACTATAGCGAGGATGAAGACGATACTTCACCTTTCGCCCATGCATTAGTAAGGATTGCAAGCTATTCGAAATACTGACTAATTGTTCTTTTGTCTGAGAGGTAAGAAAATACTTGTAATATGCATAACAGCCTTCATTCACATGTTTCGCACAATTAATTTTCATAGAAGGAGGAAGAGCAATGATGAATTGGGAGGGAGCAGCGTTCATTGAGATAAAAAGATCTCTATAATACGCATCCCACACATAACAACGATCATAGCGAAAATAAGAATCTCTTATATAATACATCTTTTCACCATGCATAACATTAATATGCAATACATTTCTCGTCTCACAATAGGCTGTCAGAATGGAACTAGTGAAAGAATACTCGTTATGGACAACAATTGCTTTCGATTGATACTTAGTAATCATAAAGCTGTAACCAGCCACCTTTATAGTTACTTTCAATAAAAAATAGCAGTATAACGGATATCGAAGAAAAACATGTAGCAGAAAACAAATATCCGCAAAAGATAGGCACGAACCTAACAACCATACATCATTAGAGATTCTAAATTCGGAGTTTAGTTCATCAGGCACTATTTCCTCAAATCTCTTAAAATCCCCCAATGCTTCTAAGTTTGAAGAACAAGAAGTATAAAAAAAAGATTTCAACCACAAATAAAAAACACTAAAAGGGATCAGAAAAGCCGCAACGATATTTAATAATACCGTTTTCCAGCATGGCGAAAAGAATGATTGACAACGATATTGTAAATAAGAACGATCGATATCATCGTTGGGGATTGGTAACGACGATAAATAACGATTTTGATTTTCAACAGACAAATCAAATAGGACTTTATCTAGTTTAGAAAATTCGCCCAACAAAAAAATAAGTATTTTATTCATTATTATGTCACATAAATTGTCAAACCACTAACTATTTGTTTAGGCTAGATCCTTTTAATACATATTTGATTAACATATATGTACCAAACAAATAGACTAAAGAGGTAAATCCAAAAAAATATGATAAGAAACAACCAGAAGTACTATTCAACCAACCCAAACACAAGGATGTAAAAAAAACAGAAACTATAACATTTTTAAGAAGATAGTCTTTTTTTCTTGTTTTAAAAACCCAAATCGATATTTTGTATAACACAAATGCGAATATCAAAGATGCTATAAAATAAAATTTACGACCAAACCAATAGACAGCCTCTCCAAAAGAGGTAATAGTCAAATTCACTACTCCATCAATTGCACCTTGCGCATTTCCATAATATAAATAAGTAATATAACGAGGTAAAGAGAACTTCAAAAATTCTACACTATGCCTATCTACATCAAATAAGAAAGAGATAATTCTTTCGCCTAATCCAATTAAAAGGGACATATAGGCTTGAGGATCTCCAGTTGGAAATTTATCCCATACACAAAGAGTCCCCATATTCGACAAAGAAGTAGCCCTATAGATATTATAACTAACTGATTGCGCAAACGACATATTCATCTGAAACATTCCCACAATAACTATAGACAAAGCCCCGAAAAGAACAAAAGTAACTAAATACCTTTTTTTCAAGAATCCGCCACATTGTAAAATTAAGGCAGAAACATCATTACAATATTTGCTTTTCCTCCCGCCATAATTGCGACCAAAATACCACAAATAACAACTATAACATATTGTCTGTTTATTTTTTTAGAATGATCATAAATATAGAAATACAAAACTGTAGAAAGAGACAAGAGAGCTGGCATCCCAAATCTACCTACATAAGTAGTTAATGGCCCCCAAACTCCTATAGAAGACCGTACAATACCTCTATCCACACCGCTAAGAATCATATGACCTTGAAAACTAAACTGAAAAAGCACAAATAAAACAGCTACACAAGCAACTTTTTCGAACAACTTTTCAGGAATATACAAATCACCGTTATTAACTTTTTCCCAAAAATATCCTTTTTGCTTAATTTTCATGTAAGCAAGTAAAAGACCTACATACATAATACAAATATGAATAAGATTTGCATTTTTCAGATGCTCTAAACCATATATCGAATTTTGATCTTCAACCAATATGCCTACAACAGGAAGGAATGTAAACATAAAAATCATTAGAAAGTATATCAAGAATTGCATAATATATTATATAATTTAGTCAAACCGAATTCCATTTTTTATCCAGATTATAAACAAACACACTAACAATCAGCTGAATAAAATACTGTAACCCCTGTGCATAAAAAAAGGAGTTGAGCATATCAAACGAAAAATACAAAAAGGCATAAAATGAAATCAGGAAGAAGAAAGAACTTAAAATCGTCATATAGAACATTACGGTTTGATATTCCCTAATCATCATATGCAACTTGAATAAAACCGAATATAGGCTGAACAACAAAACAAATAAAGAGATGACATATGACTGATAATATGATATATAAACCTCATTAAATATTCCTAATATAAACTTTCCGGTTAGTACTAAGACAACAAATAAGACTACAAACACTAAAGCTAAAGCAATGGACACTTTTTTAAATTTATTAAAATACTCCCTATACTCACCTTTCATATTCAACAAAGTCACAATAGGCGTAAACGCTTGGTAAAAATAAGTAGGAAGTACCTGAATTGCATATCTGATAGTCAAAATCACAGATAGTCCTCCAACCAAAGCATAAGAACCACGCTTAGCAATTTCCGCTTGTGCAAACCAGAGAAGAGGAGCCTCTACAAACGACATCAAGAAAACAGGAATAATTATTTTCTTTAAGCAGGCTTTCTGACTCGTTAGTTCCTCTACTTTCACTAAATAATGAACACTCTTATTATATTTAGAAACCACCAATAACCCTATTACCGAAAAGAATAAATAATATATGAGTAAAGCATAGATTGCCCCATTACTTCTACCCCAATAAGTACCCGCTATTATCACCACGAAATAAAATGCACTCAACAATAACTCGTACTCCCCTACTAGCCTAAATTGTTTAAATCCCCTCAGCATCGCACTCAACAAGGGTTGAAGCATAAATACCGGAAGAAACAAACCTGTAAGCTTTATGAAATAGGTTACATTCCCACTTCCACCAACAACAGATCGTATAGCATTAGTTGGAGAAATTAAAATTGAGGCACCGATCAAAAGACTTATTCCTACTGTGAAAAGGAAAAGAATATAGAGCTTTTTAAGAGATTCCTTTGAAAGCATTGCTTCTGCCGCAAATTTGACAGCCAACCCCGAGAAATTAGTTGCGCAGATCAACAAAACAGTGCTTAATGTATTTCTTATGAAACTAAACTCGCCAAATTCATCTTGAGTTAGCACATTTGAACAGTATAAAGTTGTCAATACAATTAACAATTTAGAAAGAGCACTCCAAAATGTTGTTGTAGCAAAGCCTTTGAGCAACTCTGAAGCTCGGACTCTATTTGCTATACTTAGTAGATACATAAAAACAACTAATTACATAATATGTATGGGTCAAAACTTCACTATAAGTTTATAAATATCCATAATCAAAAAAACTTCAAGAACTCTCCATTTCCTTTCAGGAGAATAATCGACAGTCTTAATTTACTTTTGACTTGTATTCAGAACCTCATACAAAAATAAACATCTAACTTTTCACCCTTTCATATGTCTTACCAAATCTTTCGCCTTCTGATACTCTTGCGGATTTCCTATATCGATCCACGTACCATTTATCGGGTAGCGGATAATGGATTTACCTATACGAACGAGATCATCAATAAGATCGGTGGCATTATAAAAAGTATCCTCGGGAATAAGTTCTAGCAGTTCACGCTTAATCAAATAAATACCCGCATTCGCATAGTAATTATAAGTCGGCTTCTCTATCATGCCTTTCAACGCTCGTCCTTCCAGATCCATGATACCATACGGAACGCTCACCGTATAAGGTACAGCAGCTACACTCATATCCGCATTATTCTGCTTGAAATGTAAATAGAAATCCTCGTAGTCTATATCTGTAAAGAGATCGCTATTCATCACTAAGATAGTATCATTATGGAACTGTTCTACAAACCGAATAGATCCCATCGTTCCCAAATATTTGGGTTCGCAAACTGTATTCACCTTCACACCTTGAATAGGTTCGGCAAAATGATCTTCCAATTGTTCTTTTAGATAATTCACAGTAACATAAATATGTTCCAGTCCAAAAGAGATGAGCCTTTCTATATTACGGTCTATAATAGCTTTATTACCAACAGGAAGTAAAGGCTTCGGTATTTTCTCAGTCAAAGGACGCAAACGTTCACCCTTTCCACCTGCCATAAGAACAGCATCAATAGGTAAAATCGAATGTATCTCCCTAAGATTGTATATCTTAACAAGATGATTATTCTCATCCAAAAGAGGAACAACCGTGATATTACGTTTACGATATGCATTAATTGTTAATGTGTGGTCGTTTTCGTCAGTTTTCAGGAAAGCAAACTCTGTTTTCATAACATCACATACATTAGCAGAAGGCTCCAGACCACGTAATAAAGCACGACGAATATCACCATCTGTTAATGTTCCGATGACTTGTTCTTTGCGATTTTGTACAAAGACAACCATAGCCTGCCCAGATAGTTTATCAAGCTTAGCAAGTGCTGACAAAATAGTGTCGTCTTGTTTTACACATTGATGTTCGAAAAAGGTCATTCTAGTACTACTATTTTATTTTTAATCATATATTCTGCCATCATCCAATCCATCATGGTATCTAAGTCTATTGAGTGCTCTCTATCCATAACATATTTCACTCTCTTTGTGAATTTATTGAGAGGCATTGCTTTTAGGCTAGCAGTATTGATAATATAAATTGCACCATTGTATTCATATACAGGAGGACAGTCTTGACGACGAGTATAAAGCCCATCACCCTTACTTATATGGAGCATACCTTGAGCATCATCTTCAAAGCAAAGATAATAAGGATTCGAATCCGTTTCTTTCACGCTAACTACCATGTCAAGATTCTTTGTATATAGTTTAAACGCCTCTTCAATATGTTTACTCATACGAAATGGAGATGTTACCTGCAATAACAAAACTACATCAAAAATCTCACCTCTTTTCTCATAAAAATTGAGAGCATGAAGCAGTACTTCATATGTTCCGGCTGTATCTGTCGCAAGTTCCGCTGGACGTTTAAACGGAACATGAAGCCCATACTTTTCTACAATTTCAATAATTTTATCATCATCAGTTGTCACACAAATGTGAGTATCATCAACTACCGAGCGTGCAGCATCAATTGTATAACCTATAAGAGGCTTACCTCCTAAAAGTTTAATATTCTTTCCAGGAATACCTTTACTCCCTCCCCGAGCAGGTATAATCACCAATATATTCATCTTACAAATTATAAAATGATTTCTGTAAAAAGGTATCAAGTGAATATGTAGAGATTACTTTAAAAATACTCTCTGCCGTACCCTCTTTCTCATATGGATTTGTAGTCGTTTTACAAAAAGCACGAAAATTAGGAGATAGGACTTTTTGTAATCCCTTAACGATAGACGCTTCATCCGATGCAACATCTACAACAGAAGCTCCCTTGTACGACCTTTTTGACGATCACCAATATTTAATGTCGGAATGTGAGCTGAAGGGACTTCGAGCAATCCGCTCGATGAATTTCCAACAACCGCTGTCACATACCCCAATGCCGATAAATAACGTCTTACCCCCAAAGACTTGAAGCAACGACATCGTTCTTCATTCCGGACACAATACGCTTCTATGGCCGATCGTATTTCCTCTCCTCCTTGGTCGGAATTTGGCATAGTAAACAAAACCTTCAAACTTGAAAAAGAATCCAATGCCTTCAATAAATCAGAAATTTCATCTTTAGGAATACGATTTCCTAATGTTACCGGATGATATGTTACCAACACGGACAAACCTTCAAATTTGAAATTCAAAGAGTCTTCCAACTCTAACTTGCGCATCAATGGAACTTTCTTAAGATTTTCCACACCCATCGCTCCTACATAAAACACCCTCTCAGGTTGTTCTCCTAGTTGTATGACACGCCTCCGGTATTCCTCTGTAGAGGTAAAATGCAGCGAGCTCATTTTCGTGATGGAGTGGCGGATGCTATCATCCATGGCCCCCTCGCTGATCTCACCCCCATGCAGGTGAGCGATGGGGATACGTTGCAACATGGCAACGGTAGCTACCCCCCACAAACCTCACCCCTCACCCCACAACAACCCCACAAACAGACCGATCACCCAATATCACAACCATATCCGGACATAACTCACGAAGAGCTTCATTCATTCCGTTCATTTCTTCAGCCATAGAAGCAATTACCCCATAAGCGTCATCGGTAGTCTTTCGCATCAACACCTTTGCATCAATACGGAAACCATCCTTTTCTATCTCTTGATACGTATTTCCATATTCGGGAAGCAAATGCATATTGGTCGCTACGACTTGCAACTGACAATCCTCCGACTCGTCAATCAAGCGCATCAATCTGCTCAAAAGTCCATATTCTGCACGGGTCCCGTGATCACACAAATCTTTCTCATAACTCGATCAGCTCATCTTCATTATAATCACGGATAGCGATCGTACCAACAATCTCCTCCCACCGCATAGGGTTGAGGCCTGTCCCCGGCCGTTTAACCGTAAGATTCTTTTCCGAAAATATCTCTCCTTTTCGAATCGGACAGGCAGCGACTATGCTCTTTCGAGCTATAGCGATATTCTTGCCTTCTGATGCGGTAACTTTCTTCTCTCCATCACCCAAGGCCTTCTCTATGTTTCGGATAGAATCAACCATCGCTTTCAAGTCATTCGGTGCTAGCGATGCTTTATGATCCGGACCTGGTAAATTACGATCTAAGGTAAAATGCTTCTCTATTACCTCAGCACCAAGAGCGACTGCAGCGATAGGCACCTCTATGCCTTTAGTGTGGTCGGAATATCCAACCTTAACACCAAGCTCTTCCTTTATAGTAAGCATCGCACGGAGATTTACATCCTCGAAAGGAGTAGGATACTCGGTGTTACAATGAAGTACGATGATCTGTTCTTTCTGCACACCAAACTTTGTAAGTACATCGATAGCCGCCTCTATCTCTCCCGTAGTACTCATACCCGTGGAGAGAATTACAGGCTGATGAAACCTGCAATCTTCTTCAAGTATGGATAGTTTGTGATCTCACCCGAGGGAATCTTCCAAAGTCCCAGATGAAGGGACGCCAAGAAATCCACACTATCAAAATCGAAAGCGGTAGAGAAGAACCCTACACCCTTCTGCACACAATATTCGATCAATTCAAAATGCTGTTCGGATGAAAATTCCAACTTCTTAAGCATGGCGTATTGAGAATTGTCGTTATCGTCCATATTCCGTTGCTGATATTCAGCTTTCACGGCATATTTTGTTACAAGGTTTTCCGCTTTAAAGGTCTGAAACTTCACATAATCCACACCAGCATCGGCAGCGACATCAATAAGTCCTTTGGCCATATCAATAGAGCCGTTGTGGTTAACACCAGCTTCGGCAATGATAAGAGTATGATTCATTATTTTATCTTATTTTTCTACAAGGATTTCCCAAATAGACTCCTGGTTCAACAATACTACGGACAACAACACTCCCCATACCAATCGTCACATTTTCCGTTATTTCAATTCCATCACGTATAATAACACCAGCTCCCACCAATACATTATCACCTATGCAAGTATCGCCACAGACAATGGCTCCAGGACCAACAAAGACATTATTACCTAAGATACAACCATGCTCTATCACTGCTTTAGTATTAATAACACTATTTTGTGCCAATATGGCTCCATTGACAATAGCGCCTTCCATAAGAGCACATCCCCCCGCTATTTTTGAGGAAGAAGTAACCAATGCACTACGAGCAATGATGGTATAAGACTCATATCCTTCATATTGCTGAATAATTCGACTGCGAAGAGATAAATTTACATCATTAGTATAAACAACAGCGTGATGGACTCTATATTCTTCTGGGGAGAAATTAGACAAAACAAACTCATCGTTTCCTAAATAAGGTAAAATCAACTTCTTTGACTCTATATTGTCAACATATCCAGCTATCTCTATAGATGTGTCCATTGCTTCCAATACCGATAAAGCATGACCACCTCCACCTATTATGATGAGTTTTTTCATTTCCATTCATATTCTGTTAAACGTAAATAAGCATCACGTGTTTTTACAATCAAAGTGTTGTCGTAACATTGAGCCACTATCGTTCCAGGTTTTGTATCAACAGGAAAAGGGAATGAAGATATAATTTCTGATTTCCATACTAACATCGTTTTATCATCAAATTTGGTAGTTGCACCTGGATAAGGATGCGAAATGGCACGTATCTTATTATATATCTCAACACTATTACGATCCCATTTTATAATCGAGTCATCAGCACTGCGTAAACGGCGAAAACTACCCACTGATAGATCTTGTTTCACTCCTTTCAAAAAACCTTTTCGCAAAAGAGGAAAATAAGCCCGAATGAGGTTTAGACTTGCTGCATCTACCTTATCCAATATATCATTTATATAATCATTTGAAGCTATTGCGATAGTTTCTTGCGCCAAAATGTCTCCCCCATCAGGATAATCTGAATATTTAAACATTGTGAGAGAAGTTTCTGTATATCCATCCTCTATCTGCCAAGCAAGTACCGAACGACCACGATCGAACGGAAGCTTAGCAGGATGAAAACCGATAACCCCCATTCGAGGGATCGAGAGTATCTCATTAGGTATAAGTTCAGACCAACCTGCTACTATAATTAAATCCGGAGCCAAATCTTTGATAGCATGAATACAATCCTTAACGGTATTTTTTTTCCTGAATTTTGGGCCATCACCCAATATGGTGTGACGAGCTCCTTGATATGTATCTGAGTAGGTAATAACCAAAGAGATATTAACATATCTGTTTTTATTCAGATAATCATAAATGATCTTACCATTACTCAATCCTCCTATAAAGATTACCGAAAGTTGATCTTTCATCTTACAATTGTTTTAATAGACATAAAAGCTTCAGCATATTCTGCATTGATCAAAGTTCCACGATATCGATTAAGAGCCTCTATGGCACTCTGGTTACGGGTCATAGGATAAGGCAACAATTCAGATCCAAACATCTTTAATATCTCAATCTTCTTAATAAACACCTCAGAGATATCAATAAAATAATTTGGAGAAAAAGTATTCTCACCAAGAATAGGAGCAAAATCTGTTTCAGAGATCACTTCACACATAAGTATCTGCTCAATAAATGGATAGCGGAAATTTTTCGAACAGGCCATGATTGCACTAAAGACAGCCCGATGATCGGAATGGGCATCTGAACGATTGGGAATATACAGCACTTGGGCTTGAACGATCGATACTATCTTAGATAAAGCCTCTATCAGCTCATTCAGCATCTCATGTAAATGAAGTTCTTTAAAATCCAAGGTGATTATGCTGGTAAAACCATACAATGCATTGATATTATCTATCAATTGCCTCTGATAGATATTTCCACCCGTAATGAAAACACAGTGAACCTCATCTCCTTGCCCCAAATGTTTCAAAATACTCCCCCCGCATCCTAATGTCTCATCATCGGGATGTACTGAAATAACCAGCACTTTCTTTTTTTCTTTCATATTTATATAATTCTACTGGAAATTCTTTTTCACAATCTTACACTACTCGGTATATTCACTACCCGATCCGCAAACCAGATGGTGTTCTCCAATCCATCATTCTCGTATTTCTCAAACATAGGCAAGCGATTCATCAATTCCCAAATGGGGCGTGTCATAACACCATGGTCATTGGTATATTCCAAAAATTTGTATTGCGCCGCTTTATCTTTCATGATGACCACATTCAACCAATAATTGGAATAACTATCCTCCGGCTCCTCGAAGAAATCAATATCCGGTATATCCTTAAAGAAGTCCGCATATTCTTGAGCCACTTTCCGCTTGCTGGCCACAAACTCATCCAAATGCTCCAACTGGGCGCAACCCAAAGCCGCATTGATATTCGGCATACGATAGTTATAACCGATATGATCATGGCGGAACTCCCAGCGGTGAGGGACCTTTGCCTGAGTCGTGATGTGCTTGCCAGCTTACCCATTTCCTCGTCTTGGAATAACATCATCCCACCGCCTCCGGTCGTAATGGTCTTGTTCCCGTTGAAACTAATGGCCCCAACCTTACCGAAGATACCGGTATGTCGTCTCTTATAAAGGCTTCCGATACTTTCCGCCGCATCTTCCACCAGTTCTATATGCCACTCTTGGCAAACATCCACCAACTCATCCAGCTTAACCGGATGTCCGAAAGTATGCATGGGAACACATGCTTTCACCCGTCTGCCCGTACGCTTGTTATGACAAACACCATTCTTTAACTCAGCGTTCTTCTCTAACCAAACTCGCAACGCTAGAGGAGAAAGTCCCATCGTCTCCCGATCCACGTCAATAAAAACAGGATGAGCGCCGATATAGCTTAGCGCATTACAAGTGGCTACGAAGGTCAAGGCTTGGGTAAGCACCTCGTCATCCCGCTCAACCCCGACAAGAAGCAAAGACATATGGAGAGCGTTCGTTCCACTGACACAGACCACTGCTTTCTTAGCCCCTGTATAACGGGCCATCTCCTCCTCGAAACGGTCTACGAATTTGCCAACGCTTGAGACAAATGTCGTATCAATACATTCGTTCAGGTATTTCTTCTCATTACCTATGAACTTAGGCACACTCAAGGGAACGAACTCCGAGCTGCCATACATCTCGTGGATAAAGTCCACGACTCTCGCATAATCAGACATATCTTGATTCCTTACATTTTTTGATCCAGATTCTTTCCCTTCTCCTCATGTTCGAAATGAGGGATGAAGCGTTGGATAGCCTTCACGACCTCCTCTTTCGTGAAAGAGGGACTGGCGAAGATGGATTCCAATTCAACGAAGAACGCATCGATCTCCTTCAACGGCCGTTTTTGTACCTCCTCTATAACTCCAAGGCTGCTAAAGCGATCCATGTTCAATCTCTCGCCCGGGACATAGAATTCCTCGTATGCCTTTTCACCGGTCGTATCCGAGCCAAAATAAACGACAGGATATTCCTTATTGTCGAATGGCATATCCGCAGCAAAGTGCTTTGCTTCTTCATCCGAAGAAAAGACTTTCTTTTGACATCCCATTGACTCGACATACTTATCGCATATGGAAGAGAAAGTTAGCATCTGCTCCTCCCCCAGTTTCGGGAAAAAGATCTCACCATTACGGCCAAGGACACAGGCTAACATACAAATCTGGCCGGATTCCTCTGGCGAGACGAAATAACGCTTCACGTCATTCGGAGCTGCGAGAGGCTGTTTCTTCATGACACGGTGTATCCATCCATTGGGCAATGAGCCATTCGAAAAAGCGACATTCGCAAAACGGGCGGTAGTGACCTTAAACCTCGAGGTATAGGCCATTATCATATCTTCCATAATCCGTTTACTCGCTCCCATGATGTTCACAGGGTTTGCGGCCTTGTCAGTCGAGACACAAAAGAAATGCTTGGGAGGGTAAACGGAGAGAAGATCAAGAAAGCGTTTTGCTTTTATATCATTGTTCTCAATGAGTGCTTGCACACTGTATTTATCTTTCTCGCTACGCACATGCTTGTGTGCCGAGAAATTCGCCACTATGTCAAATCCCTTCTCCTCACGGAAAATACGCTCAAAGATAGGATCGCAAAACTCAACGTATAAGTTCGATATTCTTCCGGAACATACATTCTTCAGTGCTACGAAGATCGCGGGTAAGTTCCGCTAGTCCATTCTCATTCAAATCCACCACCACCAATTTGGAAGGCTTGAAAGGGAGCATCGCTTTTATAAAAGATGAACCGATAGACCCAGCTCCTCCTATCACTAAAAGACTTTTTCCTTCAATCTCTTTTGAAAGAGTCTCTCTATTATTCTCAATATCGGCGGCAAACATACTTTCCGCA
>ERZ791618.562-NODE-562-length-17207-cov-4.980935_pt1 | contig 17207 bp, 17 predicted proteins | sample MGYA00510059_ERZ791618 | MGnify/ENA primary metagenome ERZ791618 (study PRJEB30046, sample SAMN00715159) | human gut metagenome | study: EMG produced TPA metagenomics assembly of the A metagenome-wide association study of gut microbiota in type 2...
GCCACATCAGCGAATGCGCGAAGCTCATCAGCACGATGAAAACGATCGACGTAATACCCGACGTGAGCAGCGCTCCTGCCAGAAACAGCAGCGCGAGCGTCAGGCATGCGATGAACGCCTTGCGCTGGGGCACGTATTTCGGAACGAGCACGATACCGATCAGATAGCCGATCGTCGTAGCCACCAAACTGCATATGCCCAGCTTCGTCGCCACGTCGCCCGACAACCCCTGAGACTCGCCGTAAAGCGGCAGCGTATCGATCGCGACGACCTCGGCGCCCACGTACAGGAACAGGCTGACCGCCCCGAGCCAGAAATAGGGATAGTCCAGCAGCGAGCGGCGCTCATGACCGGCCTCCTCGCAATTCGACTCGACATCGATCTCGGGCAGCTTCGCCGCGAACCGGATCACCAGCGCGAGCAGAATCAGCACGACCGTGATGCAGACATAGGGCACGATGATCTTCTCGGCAAGCACATGCAGCTCGGCAATCTTATCGGCGCCGGTCAGACCGGCGATCTTAGCCGATATTCCCTCGATGTCCGAGAACAGGAAACGGCTCAGCAGGAAAATACCGGTCATGCCGGCGATCTTGTTGCAGACACCCATGATACTGATGCGCTGCGCAGCGCTCTCGATCGGGCCGAGAATCGTCACATACGGATTCGAGGCGGTCTGCAACAGCGCGAGCCCGGTCCCCTGCAGAAACAGTCCGAGCAGGAACAGCGATAGCTGCGGTCCAATGCGGCCGGAATGAACAGAATCGAGCCGACAGCCATAGCCAGCAGCCCGTAAGACATGCCCCGGACGAACCCGCTGCGACGCAGCACCCACGACGACGGAATGGCCATGACGAAATAGGAAATGTAAAAAGCGAACGTCACGAAATAGGCTTGGAAATCGGTGAGTTCGCATATTTGTTTCAGAAAGGGAATCAGCACGCTGTTGATCCACGTGACGAAACCGAAAACGAAAAAGAGCGCACCTATCACGTAGATGCTTCTGGCTGCGGAATTGTTCTTCATTCTATTCAGTTCAGATTAGGTTTTGCGAAATCTTAGAGTTTGAATTGCTTGTCATCGATATACGAATCCTTGTAGCCGAGGAAATAGAGAATTCCGTCGAGCCCGACCGTCGAGAGCGACTGGCCGGCCGTCGCCTTGACTTTCGGTTTGGCGTGGAATGCGATTCCCAGGCCGGCGACGCTCAGCATCGGCAGGTCGTTGGCCCCGTCCCCGACGGCGATCGTCTGCGCGATGTCGACGTTCTCGACCTGCGAGTGAGCTTCAGCAGCTCGGCCTTGCGTTTGCCGTCGACGATGTCGCCCAGATAGCGGCCCGTCAGCTTGCCGTCCTCGATCTCCAGTTCGTTGGCATAGACGTAGTCGAAACCGTACTTGCGGCGCAGATAATTTCCGAAATAGGTGAAACCGCCCGACAGAATGGCCGTCTTGTAACCCACGCGCTTGAGGATGGTCATCATGCGCTCCAGCCCTCGGTGATGGGCAGGTTACGGGCTATTTCCTCCATGACCGAGACGTCGAGCCCCTTGAGCAGGGCCACGCGCTCGGTGAAGCTTTCGCGGAAGTCGATCTCGCCCCGCATGGCGCGCGCCGTGATCTCGCGCACCGCATCGCCCACGCCGGCACGCTCGGCCAGTTCGTCGATCACCTCGGTCTCGATCAGCGTCGAATCCATGTCGAAGCAGATCAGGCGGCGGCTGCGGCGGTAGATGTCGTCTTTCTGGAACGAAACGTCGAGCCCGATCTCCGACAGATTCATGAACCCCTCCTGCATCGTGCTGCGCTCCTCGTCGGTGAGCGACCCGCGCACCGAAAGTTCGATGCACGATTTGGCCGCACGGTCGTCCTCGCTGAGCGGGATGCGGCCCGTCAGGCGCTTTATGGCGTCGATATTCAGCCCGTGCTGTGCCACCACGCGTGTCACTTCGGCGATATGGCGTGCCGTGACCGTACGTCCCAGGAGGGTGATGATGTAGCGGTTCTTGCCCTGCCGGCCGACCCAGTTGTCGTAGTTCTGTTCCGAAATGGGAGTGAAACGGATCATCACTCCCAGCTCCGATGCCTTGAACAACAGCTCCTTCATGATGTTGCCCGATTTGTCCGACGTAGTCCGGAACAGGATGCCCAGCGTCAGCGACTGGTGGATGTTGGCCTGGCCGATGTCGAGGATGAAGGCGTCGTAGCGTGCGAGTATTTCGGTGAGCGAAGAGGTCATGCCCGGCTTGTCTTCGCCGGATATATTTATCTGGATGATTTCGACGTTGTTTTGCATCTTGTAGCGTTTTTCCTTTTTTCTTTTCCGTAAATTCGTAGACAAAGTTAGTAAACTTCTCTTTTTTTTGGTTATTTTTGCAGACAAACTTTATTTCTGGTATATGTGGCCTCTTTTTTTAGGAACCGATACGCCCGCGCCGCTGATGCTGCCCGACAGTGTGCAGAAAGCCAATTTTGCGGAAACCGTCCATAAAATTGCGAACCTCGATTTCGAGACCGTATTGCAAAACCTCCTGTCCGAGTCGGTCTGGATACTGCTGAAAATCCTCCTCGCGCTGGCGATCTATTTCATCGGCCGTTGGATACTGCGCCGCATCGTCAGGCTGCTCGACCTGGCGCTGGAGCACCGCCGTGTCGATATTTCGCTGCGGTCGTTCATGCGCAACACCGTGCGCGTGATCTTCACGCTGCTGCTGGTGCTGATCGTCGTCTCGACGCTGGGCGTCAACGTCACATCGCTCATCGCCGTCTTCTCCGCCGCCACGCTGGCCATCGGTATGGCCCTGAGCGGTACGGCGCAGAACTTCGCGGGCGGCGTGATGATCCTGTTGATGAAGCCCTACCGTGTCGGCGACTACATCTCGGCACAGGGACAGTCGGGCACCGTGCGCGAGATCAAACTCTTCTCGACGGTCATCACTACGGCCGACAACCAGACAATTTACATTCCGAACAACTCGATTGCCACGGCCATCATCGATAATTTTTCTACGTCCGATACCCGCCGTGTGGACTGGACGATCGGTATTTCCTATGGCGACGACGTGGATGCGGCGCGTGCGGCGATCCTCGCCATCCTTGCCGCCGACAGCCGCGTGCTGGGCGATCCTGCGCCCGTGGTGTGGGTCGCAGCCCTCGCCGACAGCTCGGTCAACCTTTCGGCACGCGCCTGGGTGAAGAACGCCGATTACTGGAACGTGTTCTTCGAAAACAACGAGAAATTCTACAAACAGCTGCCTGAAAAGGGGATCAACTTCCCCTTCCCGCAGATGGATGTGCATGTGAAAAACAATTAATCTGCCTATAAAATGAAAAAATTGCTTATCATGGCCGTGGCGGCATGCTGCCTGGCGGCTTGCAACAAGGAACTCGGCCCCGAGTATAAGGTTGCGCCCGTGATTTCGGGAGTCACTTTCAGTCCGCAGGAAGTCCATGCCGGTGAAAATGTCCATGTTTCGGCAACGGTTACGAGCGAATACGGGTTTACCGGCATCAGTATTCTATACAGCCTCAACGAGGATCCGGAAACGACTGAAGAGCCTAAAGACCAGGTGTGGTTCGGTTCCGAGAAAGACAAGTCGAAAAACTACAAGGCGACGATCGAGGGGCAGAAGGCCGGCACGAAAGTGACCTTCCAGATACTTGCCGTCTCTGCGTACAGCGTGTATACGTTCTCCGAGGTGTACGAATATACCGTGCAGGAGGAGTCCGAACCGGAGCCGATGCCCAACCCCGAAGCGAATTAATTTACCACACTATAATTTAATATGGAATTGAAAGAAATTCTGGCCATTTCGGGCCAGCCCGGACTTTATAAGTATGTAGCGCAGTCCACGCACGGTGTGATCGTCGAATCGTTGCTCGACGGCAGGCGGATGAACGCTTCGGCGACGTCGAAAGTAAGTTCGCTGACCGAGATCTCGATGTTCACCGAGGGAGACGACATTCCTCTGGCCGATGTGTTCACCAAGATCTATGCCCATACGGGCGGCCGCGAGGCCGTCAGCCCCAAGGAGGCCCCCGAAAAGCTGAAAGCCTGTTTCGCCGAGGTGCTTCCCGACTATGACCGTGACCGGGTACATGTTTCCGACATCAAGAAGTGCTTTGCGTGGTACAACATCCTCGTCAAAGCCGGGTTTACCGAATTCAAGCTCCCGGCCGAAACCGAATAACCCCTGAGCCCCGCCCGAGCGGGGCTTTTTTGTTGTGCTGTTTCCCGATTAAATGCATGCTTTTTTTGTAGTTATCCCCGTGTTTGTGTTATCTTTGTTCAACGGATAAAAATATCGCTATGGCTAAAATGACAAAAGTGCTGGCACTGGTTGCCCACGACAATATGAAACGCGACCTGGCCGAATGGGTCGACTGGAACAGCAGGAACCTGAGCCGCCATCATCTCGTTTGTACGGGTACGACCGGCAAGATGGTCGAAAAGACACTGCGGGATCACCGCGAGGAAGACGAATCCGCGGATGGGATCCGGGAATTGCCCGACCTGAAAATCACGCTGCTCAAATCCGGCCCGCTGGGCGGTGACCAGCAGTTGGGGTCGCTGATCGCCGACGGCAAGATCAACGCCCTGATCTTCTTCTGGGATCCCATGTCGGCGCAGCCGCACGACGTCGACGTCAAGGCGTTGTTGCGCCTGGCGACGCTCTACAATGTCCCGACGGCGATCAACCGTTCGTCGGCCGATTTCTTGATCTCGTCGCCGCTCTTCGAGGACGAGGAGTACGAGCCCGTCGTGAAGGATTACAAAGCCTATGTCGAGCGTGTGCTGAAGTAGCCGTTGTATCTGAGCGTATAAACGCCTGATTCCACAGGGGATCAGGCGTATTTTTTGCTGTTTCGCGCAGAGCGGGCAAAACCCCGTTCCATCTCCGTCTCGGCCACCGACCGGAATCAGGCCTTCGTGTGACCCCGTGAAATTACAGGTCGTGCGACAGCGGTTCGGGCACTGTGCCGCTCACGTCGAAATCGCCCCAGCGCTCGGCGATCGAGTCGAGCGTGGCGAACAGCTCGGGGATGTCGAGCAGCGTGACCAGCTTCAGGCGTGTGGGCTTGAAATCGGGCAACCCCTTGAAATAGTTGGACAGGTGGCGGCGCATTTCGAGGATGCCCACGTATTCGCCTTTGATTTCCAACGATTTTCGCAGGTGCTCCTTGGCGATCTCCACCCGCTCGCAGACCGATGGCTGGGGCAGCACTTCGCCCGTGGCAAGGTAGTGTTTCACCTCGCGGAATATCCACGGGCGCCCGTAGGTCGCGCGACCGATCATCACGCCGTCCACGCCGTAGCGGTCGAACATTTCGGCCGCTTTCGGCCCCGAATCCACATCGCCGTTGCCGATGATCGGGATATGTATCCGCGGATTGTTCTTCACCTTGCCGATCAGCGTCCAGTCGGCTTCGCCGCGGTACATCTGGGCCCGTGTGCGGCCGTGTATCGTGAGCGCCGCGATGCCGACATCCTGCAGGCGCAGGGCTATCTCCTCGATGTTCTTCGACTCGTCGTCCCAGCCCAGGCGGGTTTTCACGGTCACGGGTTTTCCGACCGCCTCCACGATCCTCCGCGTCATTTCGACCATCAGCGGCACGTCGCGCATCATGCCCGACCCGGCGCCCCGCCCCGCGATCTTCTTCACGGGGCAGCCGAAGTTGATGTCGATGATGTCCGGGCCGGCCGCTTCGGCCATGCGTGCCGCCTCGACCATCGGTTCGACCAGATGGCCGTAGAGCTGGATGCCTACCGGACGCTCCGCGTCGTCGATTTCGAGTTTTTTGAGCGACTTGGCCGCGTCGCGTATCAGCCCGTCGGAGGAGATGAATTCCGTGTAGACCACGTCGGCGCCGAAACGCTTGCACATGTAGCGGAACGACGGGTCGGTCACGTCCTCCATCGGCGCCAGCAGCAGGGGTTTTTCCCCGAGTTCTATGTCGGCAATTTTCATGATTCGCTCACTTGGTCGTGTGTTACGAGTATTTTGTCGATGCGGACGCCGTCCATGTCGACGATCTCGAGGTCGAAACTGTTCCAGCGGAGCTTCTCCCCCGTGGCGGGAATGTGTTTCAGCTGGTCGAGAACCAGTCCGCTGATCGTATTGTAGGCATTGCGGGGAACGGCGTTCTCCGCGCCGAAGAAGGCCAGGAAATCGTAAAACGGACACTGCCCGTCGATGAGCACGCTGCCGTCCTCGCGCCGTACGATGTCGGGTTCCCCGTAGCCGTCGGGGATCTCGCCGACCAGCGCCTCGAAGATGTCCTTCAGGGTGACGATGCCGCGCGTTACGCCGAATTCGTCGCACACGATGCCGTAGCCGAGCTGCTCGCTGCGCAATTGTTCCAGCGCGCTGTATACCTCGGCTCCCTCGTGGAAGAACTTGGCGGGCGAAAGGTGGTTGCGGATGTCGAATCCGGGGTCGTCGATATGTCGGAACAGGTCTTTCAGGTAGACGACGCCCGCGAGTTTGTCGAGGCTCCCTTCGCCGACGGGATAGCGGTTGTGGGGCTCCCGGTTGACCTGTTCGCGGATCTGTTCCGGCGTCATCGCGGTGTCGATCCATACCAGTTCGCTGCGAAAGGTCATGATCGACTCGACCGTCCTGTCGCCCAGCGAAAATACGCGGCCCATGATCTTCTGCTCTACCTCCTGCACTTCGCCGTCCTCCGCGCCTTCCTGGATGATGGAGCGTATCTCCTCCTCGGTGACCTTCGAATCCGATTTGCGGAGCCCCAGCAGGCGGGTCACGCCTGCGGTGCTGCGCGACAGGAGCCATACGAACGGCGAGGCCAGCAGCGAGAGCAGGCGCATGGGCCGTGCTGCCAGCTTGGCGATCTTTTCCGCCGAGTTCATGCCGATGCGTTTGGGCACGAGCTCCCCGAATATGAGGGTCAGGTAGGTTACGACGATGACGATCGTGATCTGCGCCACGACCGTGGCCGTGCGCAGGGAAATGCCGAGTGCGGCGAGCTCCCGGCCGAATTTCGTGGCCAGCGCATCGCCCGAGTAGATACCCGTGAGGATGCCTATCAGCGTGATGCCGATCTGGATGGTCGAAAGGAATTTGTCCGGGTCTTCGATAAGCTTCTGCGCCTGCCGCGCCCCGGCGTCGCCCTGCCGTGCCTGCATCTCCAGATTGGAGCGGCGCGCCGAGATCATGGCGATCTCCGACATGGCGAAGAAGCCGTTCAGGATGATTAATAATAGAATGATGAGGAACTCCATTGGGGTGTCCGGTTTGTTTGTCTGCAAAGATAATGCATGGCGTGTGTAATGCCAAATTTATTTGTGCGCCCGCCGGTGCCGGGGCAGGGTATTGCACCCTGTCCGAATAATATGGGGCCGGGGATTGAATATTCCCTGAAAAAATACTAAATTTGCGGACAAATTCTTTCACGATATGAATATTGAGAACTTTATTTCGGATGCCGTCCGCCGCTCGGTGGAGGCGCTTTACGGTACGCTCGACGGCGAACAGTTGCAGATTCAGAAGACCCGCAAGGAATTCGAGGGCGATTATACGCTCGTGACCTTCCCGCTGCTGCGACGAAGCCGCAAGTCGCCCGAAGCCACTGCGACCGAGATCGGCGGTTATATGACGGCCAACGTCCCCGAAATCAAGTCTTTCAATGTCATCAAGGGTTTTCTGAACCTCGTGCTCGACGGCGCTTTCTGGGCGGCGCGTTTTGACGAGGTCGCTGCCGATGCCGATTTCGGGCAGGCTCCGGCCACCGGGCGCACGGTCATGATCGAATATTCGTCGCCCAATACCAACAAACCCCTGCACCTGGGGCATATCCGCAACAACCTGCTGGGCTACTCCGTGGCGCAAATACTCAAGGCCAACGGACATAACGTCATCAAGGCCAACCTGGTGAACGACCGCGGCATCCATATCTGCAAGTCGATGCTGGCGTGGAAACTCTACGGCAACGGCGAAACGCCCGCCACGTCGGGCATGAAGGGCGACCACCTCGTAGGCAAATACTACGTCGAATTCGACAAGCACTACAAAGCGCAAATCAAGGAGCTCATGGCACAGGGGCAGAGCGAAGAGGAGGCGAAAAAGAACGCCCCCGTGATGCTCGAGGCGCAGGAGATGCTGCGCAGGTGGGAGGCCCGCGATCCCGAGGTCTACTCGCTTTGGGAAACCATGAACGGTTGGGTGTACGAGGGCTTCGACGTGACCTACAAGGCGCTGGGCGTCGATTTCGACAAGGTTTACTACGAATCGCAGACTTACCTGCTGGGCAAGAGCCTCGTCGAGGAGGGGCTCCGCAAGGGTGTTTTCTACCGCCGTCCCGACAATTCGGTCTGGATCGACCTCACGGCCGACGGGCTGGACGAGAAACTGCTGCTGCGCGGCGACGGGACTTCGGTCTACATGACGCAGGATCTGGGTACGGCCTACCGCCGCTTCGAGGATAACAAGCTCGACGACATGATCTATGTCGTGGGCAACGAACAGAACTACCACTTCCAGGTGCTCAAGCTGGTGCTCAAGAAACTGGGGTATGCCGACTGGAGCGACCATATCACGCACCTCTCCTACGGCATGGTGGAACTGCCCGAGGGCAAGATGAAGTCGCGCGAGGGCACGGTGGTCGACGCCGACGACCTGATCGCCGATATGGTCGCTACCGCACGCGAGATGTCGGCCGAGCTGGGCAAGCTGGACGGCTGCTCCGAAGAAGAAGCCAATGCCGTGTCGACGATGGTCGGGCTGGGGGCGCTCAAGTATTTTATCCTCAAGGTCGACCCCAGGAAGACCATGCTTTTCGACCCGCGCGAATCCATCGACTTCAACGGCAATACGGGGCCGTTCATCCAATATACCCATGCGCGTATCTGCTCGATCCTACGCAAGGCTACCGAAGCCGGGATCGACTTTTCCGCCGCCGTGCAAGCCGATTACCTGCCCGAGGAGATCGACCTGGTGAAGACGCTCACGGAATATCCGTCGGTCGTGGCCGCCGCGGGCGAGAATTTCGCCCCCTCGGTCATCGGCGCCTATGTCTACGAGCTGGCCAAGCAGTTCAACGGATACTACCATGACCATTCGATCCTCCGCGAAGAGGATGCTGCGACCCGCACGATGCGCCTCCGGCTGGCCGGGCAGGTGGCGCGTGTCATCCGCCGCGGCATGAACCTGCTCGGTATCGACGTCCCGGAGCGGATGTAACCCGTTGCCGGGCTGCGAAAGCTGAGATATGATTTCGAAAAGGGCAGCTCCCCGCGGGAGCTGCCCTTTCAGCATCGTCTGCCGTCCGGGTTTCCCGGCCGCCGCAGGCGTTTCGTGATGACCATGCCCGTCATTGGGCCACGATCCGGTATTTGTAGGTGTTGGTTCTTCCGGGTACGGTCGCGGACTGCTCGACAATCGGTTCAGCCAGTTGTTCGAATTTGTAACCTGCTGCCGGGGTGATCGTCGTGCCTCCCCTGATCTTGTCGAGCCCCATGTCGCCGAAATAGCCGCCTTTCAGCTCGACCGTGCTCGGGTCGGAAGCCGCTGCCGCACCGTCGTCGCCCAGGCGTACGCAGTAGTCGTGCCCTTCGCTGTAAAATTTACCGCCGTTCACGACCGCATGTCCGTCGGCCAGTACGGCCAGTCCGTGGAAATTGTTGCCCATGCCTGACAGATCGTAGGTCGAGAAGATACCGTCGTTGATCGTCACCTTGCCGCCCGAGTCGACCGCCACGGCTCCCTGTACGCCCGATACCTCGGCGTAGTTGATGACGGTTTGCGTGCCTTCGCCCAACGTGCGGATGCAATATGCCCACTGGCCGTTTCCGTTGTGCGCCGTCGAGGAGAACTTCCCGTTATTGACAGTCAGCGAGCCGCCGCCCTGGTTGGCAACGGCGTAAAAAGCCGCGTTGACGGTGCAGTCCTCGAGTACGACCTTGCCGCCGTTGTTCAGGATACCCGACCCCTGCTGGTTATTGGTCGTTTCGAGCGTCGCGCCCCCGTCGATGGTCAGGTTTGCCCCTGCGTAATTCCGGATCAGGCCGTAATCGCCCGTAATGGAGCCTGGGCCCGAAACCGTGAGATCCGAGTAGTTGTTCAGCTTGTTGGACGAGACCGTTATCTTCGTCCCTTGGCCGAGCGTAAGCACGGTGGGGTAGTTGACCTGCACTGCTTGCGCGGTGGTCAGGTCGAGGTCGGCGGTCACGGCGATCTCGCCGCCGCGCGATGCCAGCGTTGCGGCCAGTTCTTCCGGTGTTGCGACCTCCACCTTGCGGCTCAGCGCCTCGCCGTTCAGGGTCAGCGTACTGATGCACAATTCGCCGACATAGGGCTGTATGTCCCACGTCGACTCGTACATCGACCCGAGCCCGTCGAGGTCTTCGCGCGAATTCGTCCCGCTGACCAGCTCCCCGGAGCAGGTGATGTCGATCGTTCCCTGGTTCACGTCGCCCGCGAAATACGAAGAGGCATAAACATACCCTCCGGTAGCCGGATAGCTCGTCTCCCCGTACAGTATCTGGTTCTTATGCCGGATGGTGACGTTCTTCACCGAGCACTCCTCGATACGGGCGTTTTGCTGCATCGTCCCCGCGAAACCGCCCAGTGCGTAGCCGCCCGTCAGCGTCACGCCGTCGGCCGTGATGTTCTTGTAGAGTGAAACCTCCGCCGATCCCAGTTCCATCAGGCCTATCACGCCGCCAATGCGGTAGGAGGTGGAGGCACTTTCTTTGCTTCCGTTTGCCGTCAGACTGATGTTCGTGAGTGCCACGTCCGAAACCGTCGTTCCGGGAAGGGCATACCCGATCAGTCCGCCGATCCATTTCCGCTGGCCTGCCTTCTCCGACGGCAGGTCGCTCTCGTAGGTGAGGTTGGCGACCTTCAGGTTTTTGATCACGGCGCCCGATTTCGTAGCCCCGAAAATTCCCACGCAGGTGTGGTACGACGGATTGACCGTGACGTTGCTGATCGTATGGCCTCCGCCGTCGAATTCGCCTGCGAACTCCTGTGCCTTGGCGCCTTCGGTGTAATTGGTGCCGAATCCGATCGGGGTGTAGATTTTGCCCGTCATGTCGATGTCCTTCGTCATTTTATATTTCTTCGCAGCGTCGGTGGCATTCTCTGAAACCCACAGCATGTCCTCGTAGGAGTCGATCTCGTAATACCCTTCTGCATCCTGGGACGGGGCGTCCACCGGGAGCTTGTTGCTGTCCGACATCGTGCATCTGAACGTCCTGCGGATGTCGCGCTGCAACGATACCGTGGTATTGTCGTTGAAGGTCTTGCGCTCCACGAACTTGTAGCCGTCGGTCGTCCATGCCGTAATCACGCAGTAGCTGACCACCAGCGGATGTACTACGGCGTAAATATAGGTGTCTCCTCCGGCCGCGATGGTCGCCGGGGCGGCGAGCGTCACCGATACCTTGTTGTCCGTTCTGCCCGCTACGGCCGTGGTCTTGTAGTCCGTATTCCCGAATTGGGGGTTCGCCGTCAGGTCTGCCGTATAGAGCCCCGTCAGGGGCTGGTTCCGGGCTGCCTCGAAATCGACCCGGCCGATCGTTACGTCGTTGTCCGTATCGTTCACCAGCCGGATGCGGAGCAGCGCGAATATCCCCGAGAAACTCAGTTTTACCGTGGGAGTATTGTCCGTATCGTTGACCACCGTGGTGGGCACGGCCGCCAGTACATAGTATTTTGCCAGATTCGAAAAGTCGTCGCCGGCAACCTGCTGCTGTTCGGCCGGGACTTCGAGGTTGCGCGTACCCGCCCAGTTGCTCGACACGGCCGCACGCGAATCGGCCGTGCCGTCCGTCGTCCCCGATACCTGGGCTTCGTTTTCTTCGTACGGGTAGTAGGCGTAAACATTCAGCCCTTCCTGGATGGCAAATGTCGAGGAAGACACCTGCTTGAAATCCACCCAGCCTTTTGTCTGCGAGTTCACGGCTTCGAAACAGAGGTTCTGATCCGTCCAGTCGTTGGCCGGATAGTTCAGGTACAGGCCGATCCGGTCGGCATCCTCGGCGCTGAACGAGAACCTCAGCCCGTCCTCCGTCATATCGGCCCTGGTCTGCCCGTCGTCCCCGACGGTGGCGCGTACGATGAAGTCCGCATCGGTTTTCTTCGTCCCCGCCTCTTCCGTTGTGTCCGTCGTACAGCCGCACAGGGCTGCCCCAAGCAATAAATACGATAACTGTTTAATTTTCATCGTCTTATTTTTTTTAGTCATACACATAAGTTTCCCGAACGGACACATCAGTATTCATTCGTGTCGTCATCCGGTTTTTCCACCTGGCTCGCGGCGAAACCTTGTTCGACGAGCACGAGCACCTCCTCCACGGAGGGCATCTCATAGTTTTTTCTTTTCATTTTGTAGGATTGTATTATAAATTAAAGGGAAGTGACAGGTAAACGCAAGAAAGGGATGCTCTTTTGAGAACATCCCTAAATATGGGTGTAATACGTTGGTTGTTAGTTTACTATGAGCCCAGTCCCGTGGGGGGGGGTAAAATGACCGGCCTTACGGAGCGAATGTTCCGCAGAAGTATGTCTCTGATATGTCCGGCAATCTCCCATTATTTAACAAAAGTAGCAATTTTGGCGTAGAGGGATATGATTCAGGCCTTAAATGTGTGCTTAAAAGACGTAAATGTTTGCGTAGAGGCAATTCCCCCCCCCGTGCGAATGCGATCCATACCTTTATATATAAAAAGGGGAGGATATACGCCCTCCCCTCATGTACCGCCAGCGGGGATTATTTCCCGGCAGGCAATTCCGGGTCATTTCCCGATGTTGATGAACGGTAATGCGCCGCCGCCGCTGTATGTCGGGAGTTTGCCGTCCCATTTGTCGATGGCATCCTGCTGCACGAGCAGCGGGCTCAGCGATTGTGCCACGACGCGGTTGTAATAGGCTTCGCCGTCGCCTTTGATGCGCAGTGCCTGTGCCTCGCCCTGTGCCTTGGCGATTTCGATTTTGGCGTTCGCCTCGGCCTCCTTGACCTTGTTTTCCGCCTTCAGCGCATTCTGTACGGCCTCGTTCTTGGCGTTGATGGCTTCCGCGAGCGATTGCGGAGGGGTGATCTGCGACGTGAATTCCTCCACCAGGAATCCTTCCGACGAGAGGCTCACCTCCAGGCGTTTGCGCACCTCCGATTCGAATTCCCCGCGGTGCGACATCAGGTAGTCCGACGTATACTGGTTGGCACACGTACGGTATGCCTCGTAGATGCAGGTGCGGATGTAACCGTCTTCGATCTCCCCGAGGGTCTTGCGGTATTTGGTGAATACGGCCGTGGCCTTGTCTGGGTCGAGCCGGTAGGCGATCGTCGGATCCATCGTGAATTCCGAGGCGTCCTTGGCGTTGACGCGGAACGGTTCGTAGGTTTTGCGCTGGACGTAGATCGGGTATTCGAAGATCTTTTGCGTGATGGGGTTGTACCACACCCAGCCTTTGCACGTGCCGAGCACGCCTCCGTACTGGCTGGCGTCCGACGACCATTTCTTGAAGCGGATGCCGACCGACCCGCTGTCGATCGTCGTGCAGCTTATGAATGCGATTAACAACAGCACTGCGGGGATGAGTGCGAGCAGCAGATAGCGGGATTTTATCTGCTTGATTTTGGGATTGTCGAGGAGATCCATTTGCATGTCGGGATAGATTTATGGTAAATAAGGTTTTACAAATATAACGAAAAATCCTTATCCGGCTCCGTATCCGGGCATTTAACGTGGTACGAATCTTGCGAATAGCGTGGCAAGAATTAACCAACACCATTATTGCGTGAAAACAATCTTTACAACATTCGCTCTATTCCTTGCGTTGTGTGCCGCTGCCGGAGCGACGGCCCGGGCCGGGAGCGCGGTGCCGGCGCCTGCGGCCGACACCGTGATGCTGTCGGAGGCCACCGACGGCGATTACATCGTCCGCAGGTTCCTTGTGAAGCGTCAGGGCGACACGGATTATTCGATCCGTTACCAGATCAACCTGGCCAGCCTTTCCGCGGCGCTCGACGGCAATTCGCGCGAACTCGACGGGCTGAACGCCTTTGTGGACAACCTCATGCGCGATACGCTGATGCATGTCAAATCGGTCGAAATCACGGGCTATTCTTCGCCCGACGGGCCCCGGGCGTTCAACGAGACCCTCGCTCGGAACCGTGCCCGGGATTTCAAGAGTTACGTTGACAAGAAGTATGGTTTTTCGAAGAAGTACGACGTCACGCTCAATTCCGTCGCCGAGGATTGGGAGATGTGCCGTGCGCTGGTCGCCCGGTCGCCCGTACCCGACAAACAGGCCGTGCTCGGAATCCTCGACGGGAAACAGTCGTCCGATGCCAAGGAGTTGGCGCTGAAAAAGATACCTGCGGCTTGGGAGTATATGATAAAGCATATCCTGCCGCCGCTTCGCCGCGTCGAACTGACGATCAATTACGGTGCGGGCAGCATTGTCGAGCAGCGCACGATGATCCCCAAGCCCAAAATCGCACCCCAGCCTGCCGGGCAGGGTTGCGAGCCGTGCGGATGCGAGGTTGTCGACGAGTCGATAACGGGTATCATCGTCGAGATGCCCGGGGATACCGATTACCGGAAAGACCTTCGCGAAGCCCGGCGCGAGGCAGGTGAAGCGTTGAAGGAGGCCGGGCACTATTCGAAGAAGGAACTCCGTGAAGCCCGACGCATCGCCCGCGAACAGGAACGTGCCGCGCGCAAGATCGCCAGGGAGGAGGCACAGGCCGCCAAGGCCGCCGCCAAAGCCGGCAAAAAGACCTATCGGGAACTCGAAAGGATGTAGCCCGGTATCCGCCGATAAAAAGGATTCCCTTCTTTAGGGAATCCTTTTTTCGTAGGTGCGCATCGGCGGCGGGTGCAATCTATGCCGATGCCGATGCCGATGCGGCTCCGCTGCCAGCCGCAGTGGTTTCCTCCGCTTTCTGATGATCCGATCTCGGGAGCCCCGGTTGGCCTTTTTCCGAACCGCTGCAAATGATAATAAAAGTTTTTAATAATCGTCCCCGCCCGATAAACCTTTGGTAATCCAAAGCTTTTTCGTACCTTTGTCCAGGAAATTTTTAAATACACGATAATATGGCAAATTTAAGGTACCTGAAAAAGGAGATCGACTATCGTCTGGAAGAGGTGGTTTTCGACTGCGATATGGCAATTTGTTTTCAGCCTTCGAAAGAGACGGAGATTTTCGAGGTGATGCAGGAGGCCGTGGCTGTCCGCAACGACCTTTTCACCAAGGCGAACAATCCCGCCGAGCCGCATAACCCCTCGCTTGTCCGCAAGCACTATGCTGCGCTGCGTGTCGAGATGGTGGGTGAGTTCGAAAAACTCTTCGAGAAGCTTAGCAAGATCAACGAGGCGAAAAAGTAAAGCTGGTTCATTCCGATTAGGGGCGGTTCTGCATGGCGGAACCGCTTTTTTTGCCTTCATCCGGCATTGGCAGCTCTCCTGAAAGCCTTTCCCGACAGCCTTTCCCCAGCTGTTTCCTGGGCAGTGCTCCCGGCACCCTTTCCTGCCTGTTACTCGCTCCATCTCTCGTCCTTCCCGCCACTTCTCTCCGCGATTTTCCCCGTTGTATTTTCCTGTACCGCGTCTGTTCCTCCCTTATCCTTTCCCTGCCCCCCCCGCGTCCTCGCGCGCTCCCTTTTCGCCCCTGTTCCCGTCTGTCCTCCCTCGCATCCTCGCGTGCGCTTTTCATGCCGGTTTCCATATGGATTGCTTTTTATTATTGTGTTTTGTTTTCTTATTTTTGCTTTTTTATGAAAAATAAGTATATTTGTTGGGTTGTAAAAAGAAAATTAATATTTCGTTTGTTGTTCCTTTGTCTACCCGGAGCATCGCGGCTATTTTTATCCGGAATTTTCCGGAAAGGGTAGGGCGCAACGGCGATGACGCCGGAATATCGACGAAACCCCAGACCAGCATAAACCCATACTTACTATGAACCGGACAATTTTCGACAAAATCGGCTTGCCCAAACCCCTTGCCTGGGCGTATTTGGGAATTCTTATTTTCATGATGGGCGACGGCATCGAGCAGGGATGGCTGAGCCCGTACCTCATCGGCCGGGGTTTGTCCCTGGAGCAATCCGCCGGGCTTTTCACCATGTACGGCGTGACCATCGCTATTTCTGCGTGGTTCTCGGGCGTCCTGGCCGAGGCGTACGGCGTCAAACGGACGATGTTCGCCGGGCTCGTGCTCTACCTGCTGGGTACCTGCGGCTTCGTCGGTCTGTCGCTGCCCGGACTGCATTACCCGCTGATGCTCGCGACCTATGCCCTGCGCGGGTTCGGTTATCCGCTGTTCGCCTATTCTTTTTTGGTCTGGATCGCCTATGCCGCGCCCAAGAACGGCCTCGGAAAGGCCGTCGGCTGGTTCTGGTTCGTATTTACCGGAGGACTCAACGTCCTCGGGGCCTACTATTCCAGTTGGGCCATCGAGCGCATCGGCAATATCAATACGCTGTGGACATCCGTATTCTGGGCTTTGCTGGGGGCGTTTTTCGCCTTGGTGATGAACAAGTCGCAGAAACGGCTTGCCGTTGCGGGCGGTACCCGTGAGAAGATGAGGGAGTTGCTGAAGGGTATCACCATCATGAAGCAGGAACCGAAGGTGCTCTTGGGCGGCATCGTCCGTGTAATCAACACCACGGCGCAATTCGCTTTTCCCGTTTTCCTCCCGATGTATATGGCCGACTACGGGTTCACGACGACCGAGTGGCTCCGGATCTGGGGCACTATTTTCACGGCCAACATCGTCTTCAACCTCATTTTCGGCTTTGTCGGCGACAAAGTGGGGTGGCGCAACACCATTATCTGGTTCGGCGGCGTGGGCTGCGGTATCACCACGCTGCTGTTCTACTATTCGCCGCAGTTTTCGGCGGGCAATTTCTGGGTGGTGATGGCTGCCGGCGTACTCTGGGGCGCCCTGCTTGCCGGATATGTCCCGCTGTCGGCCCTGATGCCCTCGCTTGTCAAAAAGGACAAGGGGGCAGCCGTTTCCGTGCTGAACCTCGGTGCGGGGCTTCCGGTTTTCGTCGGCCCCGCCATCGTCGGGGTGTTCTACCGGCTGGTCGGCGGCGAGGGCGTCGTATGGATTTTGGCCGGGCTTTACTTCTTCGGGGCTTTCCTGACGAAATTCATAACCCTGCCCGGGAATGCGAAGACCGTGTAACGGTCTGCGGCGGGTACATTTGGGCGGCGGCTGGCGGAGCCGGCCTTGCC
>ERZ791618.567-NODE-567-length-17070-cov-1.817984_pt1 | contig 17070 bp, 18 predicted proteins | sample MGYA00510059_ERZ791618 | MGnify/ENA primary metagenome ERZ791618 (study PRJEB30046, sample SAMN00715159) | human gut metagenome | study: EMG produced TPA metagenomics assembly of the A metagenome-wide association study of gut microbiota in type 2...
TCTGGGGAATAAAATCGCCTAAACACGGAGGTAAAAGCAGATTATCGTTGGATGTGTAACTTTTAAACATTATCTTTGGGATATCTTACTTGATGCCCTAAGATACAAAAAATTAGGGAGATGGGCAAGTTCTGGCTGAGCGAAGTTAGGGCTTACCCGATTTTTTGCAGACACAAAAAAGGCCATCCCAAAGTTTATTTGAGACAGCCTTGTTTATTTTATGTGCAAATGTAACTGTTATCCTAAATAACCATTCAGAATTATTTCAGCATTTCACCTTTTTCGTTGAAAAACACAACGCTTTCGGTTCCGACGGCATCAACCAAAGTTACTTTATAAGTCTTTACGCCATCTTCTGCCACTTCTACGGCTGCTTCCTTAATGGTGGATTCAGCATAGTCTTTCTTGATGGCGTCCTGAACTGCCTGCGGGAGTTCCTTTATATCAATCGGTTTAAACTCGTTCACCATTGCAACGATTTCAACATCTGATGCCATGTTGTTAGCGAATGCTACTGAACTACCTAATCCCATTACCAGTGCTACTGCAAACAATACCTTTTTCATAATGCTAATTATTAAATTGTTAAACATCTTATCGTCTTACGCTAAAGAATAGACAATCACCGTGCCAAATAAATGGATATTTATCATATTGCTGTAAAACAGACCCTTATGAATTATTCATATTGCATAATGCAAATGTCTGATGGGCATTTTTTCTACAATGATGTGGAATGCGATACACATGGCTACACATGGTCTAACGACTGTGAATAAGAGAGTTGAGACGTTAAAATCATGCAGACGGCATGCGAAAGGAGTCGTAACGAAAGTAATCTCTCCATTACGGCTCCTGGTTATTATCCTTCTACTGTTAAAAAGTAATATCCAATTTCACCATGAATGTTATCGAACGATAGCCGCACTCCTTGCTCAACAGGTTGTTCACCATAAACTGGAAAGCGACTCCCTTTGTCACTTTCACGCCGAAGTAATTGCGTATATGTTCGTAAAGGAGATAGCCCATTCGCTGGGATTTGAAAATACGGCGTTCTTCACCCAATTCTTTAAACGGTTCACCGGCTCTACTCCGCAGGAATATAGAAAACATTAATCTGCCAGATACCTTTTCATTCGCGGCGAGTACTCTGTCCGGTAGTTTCCGCAACTGTCCGTATAGATAATGAAATTGTCAATTTCCGGATGCTCTTTCTACAACTGACGGGCTTTGCGGCTCCCCAACGTCATAAAGGCCGTTGCATAGGCATCAGCAAGCATGCACTGATGGGCAATAATTGTAGCACTCAATATATCCTTTTGAACCGGATATCCTGTTATCGGATTGATGGCATGAGCGTATTTCCTTCCATCTTTCAGATAGAAATTACGGTAGTTGCCGGAAGTTGCGAGTCCCAGCCGTTCCGACAGTTGCACAATTTGTTCAAGCTCGGAGTTTGTTCCGGTACTGTCATCCTTCGGTCTGACAATGCCAATGCACCAATTCCACCCTTGCGGGTTCTTTCCTTTCGCTATCATTTCGCCGCCGATGTCTATCATATAGTTCGATATGCCTTTGCGGTCGAACAAACACGCGATTATGTTACAGATAGTACCGCCGCCGAGCACCGAGAAATTGAGCAGGATGCGGGGATCGTCTTTCATCACACGGTTGCCCTGTAAACGCACTTTTCGGAAGCCTACAAAGTGGCGGATACTGTCTACGAGTTGCGGAGTGATGCTGTCAAACTTTGTAAAGCCAAATCCCCACAGGTTGATAAGCGGTGCACAAGTTACGTCAAATATCCCGCCTGTTTGTTCCGACGCTTGCATGGCTGTGCGGAAAGGATTGCATCAAGTTATATATCTTACGATGTTTTTTGTGCCAAGTGTATCTCTATGTAGAATACATTTCTAATTAGCTAAGCGATATATGAAACTAATCTTATCGAAAATTTTGTCCGTATCTTCTCCGACCTTTGGGTTAATCAGTTCAGCATATATCTGCATAGAAAAGATTGATTTTGTGTCCTAATACTTTTGTAAAGTTTCTTATGGCACGCCTTTTAATATACCCGAAACAACAAAGGTATAATGTCCGATATGAAAAAAACTGGATTTTTATTGAAGCGAATCAATTCTTTTATTATTTTTACCTTTCCTTCCATAACCAACGTGGTGCGCCGTTGCGCCCTGCAGCTGCTCATGTCGAAACAGAAAACACTGGACAAGCAGACGCTGAAGGAAGCCTTACAGAAAGAAACACAGAAAATGTGAAATTATTACGTGGACTCCGACGGACCGCCCTGCTTGTGTTACCGGCTGCCTTGCCCGGGATGAACCTTTGAGATGCAACCGCCAGACAAAGGGGAAGAGGAACACTTCCATACCCGTAACCCGGCAGGACAGTCTTATGCCAGGGACACAACTATAGAAAAAAGGACAGACCTGATAGTAAGATGCGTTTGGCAAAAAAGGAAATGATGAATATTAATAATAGAAAAAGACATTTGTTCCGCAAAGCATACGCGGATATGTACATAAAAGAAGAGAAATATCTTCAAAAGGAGGATTGTTTTCCAGCCCCCCATTACTGGTAGTTTTTAGGAGATAAAGCCTAAGGATATTTTGTTTTTCTCACTTGAAAACCTTATTTTTGCATAACAAAAACGTCCTTTGAATGTATGCAAGATGAAACAAGCCGCTGAATTTCGCTCGTTTCTAAATAGTTACCTATTAAATAAAAATAACAAGAGAACTATTTAATTTTCAGTTAGATAGCAAAAGCATTGTGTTTCCTTACGTGAAAGGTCACTTTCTTGTTCTTGATGCTGGCGGCTAAGGCCCAGCCTTTTAATACCTGACATATAATCGTGAGGCTAGGTAGATGGAATATCAAGCCGACCCTGTCATTGTCATTCTCCCTTGCGGGAAGGTATTTTATCGCTTCCTCGGACAATGGGAGATAAATAGCCTCTTTCGTCTTTCTTTGTATGATCTGTAAACGGAATTTATCATTTCCTTCTTTTTGCATATCTTCCCATCTAAGAGCGGTCAAGTCGCTGATCCGGAGTCCGCAGAAACAGCAGAACAGAAAAGCCTTTTTTACCTCTGGGCATGCGCAATCTGTCCGGATTAACCTCTTTAGTTCCTCTAGGGTCAAATAAGTACGCAGGCTGGTAGGTTTGTGAGGTTTTTCGTCTGTATCCAGCGAACCACAAGGATTCGAGAGGATCAGCCCTTTTTTGACCGCCTTATTGAGTGTGACATTCAGGAGCCGGTAATAACCGTGAATCGTGAAGTCGCTTTTGAGGTAGGGTTGTTTACGCAAGTGAGCGATGAAACCTTTCACGAAACCGGTATCTATGTCTTTAAGCAAGCATTGCGGCATATAGTCTCTAAGATGATTGGCCAGACTTCTTAATCGTAGGGAATAGGCTTTGTCGCCATGCGCAGATTTATCGGTGTACAATTCCGAGAGGAATTCTAAAAGTGTTTTTTTCCCGAGCCCGTTTATCATACGGACACCATAAATCTCGTTCTGAAGATCAATGATCCGTTGTGCCTTGATACTATTGGCCAAGCGCAAAGTGATCCGGTTCTTATCACGGTCTTCAGGGAAACGTTCCGGGGTGAGTAGAGCTTGAGGAACTCATAATACCTCTTTCCTTTGTAATAGATGTCCAGATATATGGACTGGTTCGCGTTCGACAGTTTCTTGAACCGGAGCTTTACGGGCTCTTTCGCTTTCACCTCATTCTTTTTTCTTGCCATGATTTTGCTGAATTTAAGTGATTATGTAAGTTTTTCAGTATAGTATTTCCTAATTTCAAGGAAATATCAATATGTTTGTTTCCTGTAATTTAGGAAATAATCCTATCTTTGTCCTATAAAAAAAGAAAATCATGAGGAAAGATGTCATCAAATCTCTTATTGCCATCAAGCAAAGCGAAATTCCGTTTGATGTGATTGAGCGAGACATAAAGTTACCGATCAACCGAAACAAGATCATTACGGTTCCGGGTGTGCGTCGTTGCGGTAAGTCCACATTAATGGAGATCGCTATCAATGGGCTTGTCCGTGAAGGGGTTTCCCCTAGAAATATATTATGGCTAGGGTTTGATGATGAGCGTTTGAAAAATATGTCATCCGATGATTTGGATGATGTGATAGTTTCATACATGGAATGTTTCCGGATATACCCATAAAAGATGTGTATATGTTTTTCGACGAGATTCAATTGATTAAGGATTGGGAATACTTCGTCTTGCGTGTCTATAAATCTTATTGTAAGAACATTTATGTGTGCGGAAGCAATGCTACCATGCTGTCCACAGAGTTAAGTTCGGCTCTGCGCGGATATCCCTTGGAATACGAGACCTATCCGCTTTCGTTCAATGAATATTGCCGTTTCAAGGGAATCGCCACTAATAGCTATTTGGAACAGGACAGGGCAAGATTGAAGATGGCTTTCGAGGCATACAATCAGGCAAGCGCTTTTCCCGAAATCGTATTGACGTCATCCCGGTCGGAGCAGTTGAAACTGCTTCACGGCTATTTCGACACGATGATATTGAAGGACTTGGCCGAACATTACAAGATATCCAATACGGGTGTGGTACGGTATTTCGTCAAGCGTGTCATGGCCAATCTCACCAAGCCTACCTCCATCAATGCCATCTACAAGGACATCAAGTCCCAAGGGCTTAAAGTCAGTAAGGATGACCTGTATCTTTGGGCTGATTATATCTGTAACATCTTCATGTTCGCACGAATCTCCAAATACGACCGTTCGCTGGTAAAGGAACAGAAATCGCTTGATAAATACTACTGTATAGATAACGGTATGCGTGGTGCCGTGCTTATGCCGCAGAGCAACGACAATGGGAAAAATCTGGAAAACACCGTGTTTATGCAACTGAACCGGATGCGGCTCCCTTCGGACAAGATTACCTACTATCAAGGAAATTGTGAGTGCGATTTTGTGCTTCAACGGGAGGATAACGTGATACAACTCATACAGGTTACTTGGGATATGGTGGATGCGAGTACGAGAGAAAGGGAAATCAAAGGCTTGCTGGAAGCCGCCTCGGTGACCGGATGCGAGAATCTTATCATTGTCACGAAAGACGAGGAAAATACATTCAATAGAGAAGGCAAGGAGATCAAGGTGATCCCTGCATGGAAATGGGTCTTGCTTTTTTCTTGCCATGATTTTGCTGAATTTAAGTGATTATGTATATTTGTTACTAGGATGATCCGAGTACCACCCCGGTAGCATAAAATACACGGATTGAGCCTTTTTCTATAGGTGAAAGTTGCAAAAGGTAGGGAAACCTATCACTTTTATGAAATTGATACATTTGTCTCTTATTATAGAGAGTTCTGCCTATCAGCGCCACGATATATCCTTCCTATTTTTGCCACATATTAAATGTGGAAATAAAAAAATATTATACTATGAGATTCAAGAGATATATTCTTTTATCGTTGGTGTTATGTGGTCTGGTCGCTTGTTCGGACGATAACACGATAGAGATTCCGGAAGCGCCGGTACTGGAGAAAGCGCAACTGGCCTTGGCGATCAGAGCGAGAAGGGTGCGATGACGAAGGCGGGAGAGGAGGCTACTCCTACGGACGCAGACGTGAATACGCTTACGGTCGGGGTGTTCGGTACGGGTTGGAGTATGGTATATACGGTGAGCGGGAGGACATAACGACCTCTACAAGTACAGATGTGACCACGCAAGAAATCGGTCCGAAAGAGGTATATGCGGGTGCGGCGGAAGTTGTTGTCGTGGCCAATGCTTCGGCAAATGTTCAGGCAGCGTTGGCCAATGCCGGTACGAAAGACGCGTTTCTTGCTACGGTGATTAAGCTGGAGGAGGAAACTCTGAAAAAAGGTTTGACTATGAGCAGCGAGGTGCTTACAGTAACTTTGGTTGCGAATACGACTAATTGTATTGGTTATAGTACGAAGCAAGGCGATGATATAACCGTAGGGGGTCAAGCCGGTAAAGAAATTTATGGAGCAGGCCCGGTTCGATTAGTCCGCGATGTCGCTTCGATCGCTTTGGCTTCTGCAGAGATCGACAATCTTAATAATGCGAATTATATAAGTAAAGACTTTGTTTTAAAAGAAGTCTTTATCGCCAGTGCGAAGGGTGTTTCCTGCGTAGCTTCCGCATCCAATTGGGGGGGAATAGAGAAAACATTTGACTTTACAAACACAGGTTTTGGATATTCAAATTATATGGTAGGTAAAGAATTCTCAGGATCTCCGAATATCGACGAGGGTTCTTATAAAAAAGGAACTCAGACAAAAAGAGATGAATTAGCAAAGGCTCATACAAAAGACAATACAGCCTTGAATCATGAATTCTATGTCTATGAAAATAAATTGGGAGAGATCGCTGAAGGGACAAAGCTTCCGCGAACCGGGATTACGCCAACCACACCTTATTGATCGTAAAAGGAGATTATACCTATCTGCCGAATGGTTTGGCTGATACTGAAACTAATTATGTGAAAAAAGAAAATTGTTATTATGCGATACCTGTAGGAGCGGAAGTTACGATTGACGGGAAAAAAGAAGAAAGTTTCTATGTTAGGCGTAACTACAAATACGCGATCTCCTTAACCATCATCGGCCCCGGTTCCGAGATCCCATACGATCCGATGATCTCCGCCAATGTGAGCGCATCCGTGAAAGTGGAGCCATGGAACGTGAAGACTATCCATGAGGAAGTAGAATAAAGCAATATAGGGTAAAATAATTGATAAGAAAAAATTAGGATTATGAAACACATACTGTTTACAAAGGAATTGCTTCTCTCGGCTGTGGCTTTATTCGCTATTATTGCGACTAGCTGTATCAGGGAGGATTTGGATCAATGCTATACGCTCAAACTGAAGGTCGAGAATATCAAGGGAGACGATATAACGGAATACGGATGGATGGAATCTACCGACTTATATATTTTCGACGAGAATCTGAATTACTTCGAGAAACGTAGCTTGGATAAGAACTTTATCCGTTCCCGCAATGAGATCGTTTTGGATGGCTATACCGCCGATCGTAGTCTACGTATCGTGGCATGGGGCAACGTGAATGCCTTGGGTGAAAAGCAATCCGTATCGGAGGCACAGACCATAGAAGACTTGAAAGTGATGTTGAAAAGCCAAGATGGTTTGGCGGTTACCCCGGACAGCCTTTATTATGGTAGCGAACAAGTGTTTACAAAAGCCGGAGGCGTAGCGAAGGAGACTGAGATCGTGATTCGTCCGAAAGTGGGTACGGTCACGATCGAGACCCGAGGGTTGCAAGAGCAACTCGGCAGGATGGGGTTGAGAAGTTCCGTGGATTGCGACTTCTACTTGAATAATACATTAAGTGGTTTTGATTACCGTGGTACGCAGATTGGCGATAGCGTATATTATAATCCGGAAGGTGCGTGGAACGAGTCCGGGGTTGAATGGATAACCCCTACTATGCAAACCGCTTGTCCGGGACAGGATATGGCTGTGTCGATAAGCGCCAATGGAGTCTCGTTAGGCTCGGCCAAGGTAGACGAGAACGGTGATCCTATTTATACGAGCGCGGGAGAGAATACCCATCTGATCCTTGAATGGGGTGAGGGCGGAACCTTATCCGTCCGGGCAACCGTTCGTCCTTGGGGAGTAGTGGAAGAAGATATTCCGATGCATTAAAGGGTACCTCATCATATATAATTAAGAAATACGATACGAACATGAAATTATTAGCGAACATATTTTTATCCGGTTTGGCGATTCTCGCTTGTGTGAGTTGTTCTAAAGATGAGGATCCGGTTCTTCCCTTAGAAGGCGCTAAGCTGTCCGTCGCTGTCAAGGCGTCCGGTACGGCTACGAAAGCCTATAATCCCAATGACGTGAATGAGTTGGAGGGTGAGGCTTATATCAATAATTTGGCAGTGGTAGTATTTAATGAGACCGGCACGGAACTGCTCGGTTATAAATGGGAGGCTCTTTCCGGGGCGGAACATTCCGCCATAATAGCCGATGTGCCGACAACGAAGGCTGTCCGGGCACGGATCATTGTCTTGGCGAACGTACCGAGAGATTTATTATCTACCGTTTCTACATATGATGAGTTCCAGACTCGCTTGGTAGACCTCTCCTCGCAATCGCAAACGAACCTAACGATGAGTAGTCAAGTGATCGTTACAAAATCCACTTTATCTGAGGAAGATAACTATTTAGGATATACGGATCTTGGCGATCAGAATGTGGATGGCATCTCCGACCCGATCCTTTTGACCCGTGTAGCCGCACGTATTGATTTGGTGAATATATCCACTCGTTTTGCCGGAACGCCGTTCGCCGGACGTGAGGTGCGAATCGATGCGGTAGGCATCTACAATATGAAGACAAAGTCTTACTATTTCAGTGAGGCGGATTGGGGAGAGACAGAGGCTCCCGATGCCGTGCGAAATTCGGAAGATACCTCGTTCGAGGATCTGTTGGTAAATGATGGCACTTCGATATCCAATACGCCATTCGTTCATTATGTAATGGAAAATATGAAAAGCGACGATCACACGATGATCGCCGTAAAAGCTACCTTACGGGGAAATTCCAGTTATCAGGACCATACGAAAATCTTCACGGCGGTGATCAATGCGGGTGGCTTGCAGAACGGCTATGATCATAATTTCATCCGTCGCAACTACGTTTACCGTCTCCGTATTTATTTTGACGGCGAAAGTTTCGACAATATTCCCGTAACGCCAGACCCGGGCCCAGGTCCGGATCCGGAACCCGAGGTAGATACCAACTTGAATATAGCCGTGCAGGTAGTAGGCTGGGGCCCGGTAATGCAGCATCCGGTAATAGACTAAGTAATGGAATCATAGGGAATGAAATTTAGTATAAACAAGAAAAAACAAAAGGATATGAAACTAAGACATTTATTATTAGCCTCCTTCGCCGCATGCACTTTTGCCTCCTGCTCGGACGATAGCTCGAATGGCATCGAGATACCGGAAGAGAACTATCAGATGATAGATGCGAACGTCTCTCTTACCGCTACGGCTTTGGATGGGATACAGACAAAAGGTGCAACGGAAGAGGGCGGTGATGCTGTGCTAGAATCTGGCAGTAATAACGAGCAATTTATTAATGAACTAACCGCCTATTTGTTTTATGTAGACAATGGGGTGAACGAGGAGGCATATAAATTCGCCGCAATGAAGACGGTATCCTCTGCTGCTGATGGTCATTCCGTAAAGACTATTGAGGATATCGTTGTCAAGGTAAAAGCTACGGCGGCCGGGGGAATTTCTTATAAGCAATTGGCGGGGGGCCTTTTTTACAATACGAAACTTGCTACGCCTCCTTCTAATTTGGGGGATGTGAAAGCAGCCAAACTTGAAAGTCTTGTTGATTTTATGCAAGTGCATCCAGTGCCCAGTGGTACGCAAACGTATGTACCGATGTTTAGCCAGATAGTTACGATCGGTGGAGGTAGTTCTAAGCTTCTGGCAGGAACAACATATGATAATTGGGTGAAAGGATCTACAACCCCTTCTATTACATATACAAACAATGCGGTAGTAGGTGCAGCACATAAGGAGATTGAGAAAAAAAGTGAAGCGGAAGGATGGACTGAAAAAAATTCCTCTTATGATCCGGCAAATATTCCAGATGATGATAAAATCCCATTAACCCGCCATGTAGCCCGTGTCCAACTTCAAGCTATTGATTGCGACTTCAAGAACAATTATGCAGACGCGTCATTTGAGTTGACACATGTATATATCGCTAACGCTAGCAATACTTCCCTTATCTATGCTGACGCAACAAAACCGTATAGTTTGGATAATGCTACTGCTTATTCTCATGGTTGTAGCTATGAGCGAGATGACTATTTCTTAGTGAATGGTACTAAAAATATAGCTTCTTTAGCTTGGACAATGGATGCAGGGGTAGACATCAAAATGACGGGTCATAGTCATTCTTCTAATTTGAACGGCGATGGTTCCATAAATTATAATGGTAGCAGTTGGTTCTCTTTTGATGACCAAACGATTAGTGGTGATGGATATGGACGTAAAGAGATGCCTCAATTTTATGTGTTTGAAATGAAGGGGGATAAACCGATGCTTGCAGATGATCTGAATAAAGGTGCTTCTCCATCTGGAAATATACAGACCATGTTAATTCTTCGGGGCAATTGGTATCCAAATGGAAAAACGAATGGAAAAACGAATGGACAAAGTAATGATGTGGTTAAAAAAGATCGCTACTACCGTATACCAATTAAGCAAGATGCGACTAGTGGCATTATTGGTGTACAACGTAATACCATCTATAAGATATACGCTACGATAACCGGTGAAGGCTCTAAGGATCCCGACACAAGCGAGTTGAACGCTTGTATCAGTTTCAGTATTAAGGTCGAGCCTTGGACGGTCATCACGCAAACTGAGACAGACGTGAATTGATTAAACTCTTTCATAACGATTAATAGCGAGAACGGGGTTCGGAATTTCCGGACTCCGTTTTTTTTGTCCTATGATGAATGGATTTGCACTCTGCATAGGTATCCCTATCTCCAAAGATAGCTTTAACCACACCCTCAAATGCCTATATTCAATATGCTAGTTTTACCCCTTAAAGTTGAAAGTTACGCCTATCGTGCCGAATAATGGATTCCTCTAATTTTGCTAGCGTAAAAACAAGAGAAAAATTCAATCCATTATGAAAATAAAGAATATACTAGCATTGTTATGCTTCCTTTGCATCGGAGTGTCCTGCTCCATGGAAGACGATATTTTGAATAACGTGGATATGGGAGGCGTTGGGACGAATATCGCAAACACCGAGGCCGTTTTTGCCTTCTCTCTTTCCGGCAATAGCTCTATGACCAAGGCTGGTGAAATAACGGAAAATCCCAATGATGTTACTTCTACGGAATCTTCTATCAGTAATTGTTTTGTAGCTATTATTAAAGATGACAATGTATTGTCTTCTTATTGGTACGCAACAAGCGATTTGCAGACGAGTAGCGAGTCCTTTACTACGGATATCAAGCGCCACATGATCGTGAAAGTGCCAAGTGATAAGCCGGCACTTACGGCTTATGCGGTGGCGAACCTGACACAGACGACTGCCGATAAGTTATTGGCTTGTACAACCATAGCGGGTATTCGAGATGTAGAGTTGGCAGAACCTAATTTTCTAGTAAAAGTAGGAGAACAACCCATTGGATCTTATAAAACAACTACTCAATTGGCTACTCACGATGACGTGAATTGTAACAAAATAACAATTCCCGTATCGCAGAGAGTTGCGGCGTTTGAACTGGCTTCCTTCAAGGTGGTAGACACGAGTAAAGAAAAGGTGGATGGTGAGTATCCGGTAGTACCGAATGTAGAGGTCGTTTCCGTACAGATGCTGAACATTAAGCTAAGCGCTAAAGTGGTAGGTGAGTATGGTAGCTCTTTTTCCGGAGTAGATGATAATATTCTGAAGCCAACCGATGTGAACCAGAGTGATCCGAAGAAAGACATTTACGGTACTTACGATAAGATCCGTTTTTATGGCTATGATAATACGGATGTGGATCGTCAGACTTCCATGAAAATAACCTATAAGGTCGATGGTGCGGTAATGGATCGTACCTATCCGATCAAGACAAAGCCGGGAGATGCGGTGAAGGTTGTTGGGGGGAATCTCTATAAGTTATCTTGACAATAGGTAATGCCAGCGAGGATATTGATTTTGTAATTGAAGATTGGATACCGAATACCTTGAGTGTCGGTGATATTTTTGGAGAACCAGTTAAGTAAACAGGGTAAAATAAACATAACATGAAGCAGTTAAAAGATATAGTATTGACAGGATTTTTGGCGCTCTTGGCCTTTACCGCATGTACGGAAGAGAAGCTGATAGATGAGCGACCGATGGAAACAGGTACGGTTTCGATCTCTTTCTCTACTGAGGGCGTGGAGACGAAAGCGATAAATGCCGGTGGTACTTATCAGTACGCTACGGCGGATGAGCTTAACATAAACAATATTTTCGTCTCCATCTTCAAGAAGGTGGATAACGAGTGGAAATACTTGATTTCTAAGACTGGAACCTTAGGTGATGGCAGTTTTGTCGGGACACAAAGTTCCGGCTCTTTTAAATTGACCGGTTTAACCTTACCGCTTAACACGGAACTGAAGGTGGTAGCTATCGTGAATCCATTGGAGGACAAGGTTGCGTCTTATGCGGAAATGGATTATAATGGGTTAAGTGCCGAGACGGTAACTTATACTGGTACGTTGGGTGGAGAGGGTTATTATACATTCGATCCAAAACCTTGATAAAGGCAGGCGAGCAGGATATGAAATTTACCGCTACTAGCGGTGTGATTTCTGGCGGCAAGGATGTCCATTTGAAGCAATTGGCGGCGAAAGTAGAGTTGGACTTGGATGTGGAGTTGCCGAAGATGGAAGGCTCTACGACTACGAGTAAGTGGACGTTGGATGGTTATTCTATGGATGACATTATCAATAAGTTATCTAAAAGAATGAGTAGCGCATCTAACAAAAATAAACCTGTTATTGTATATGTGGATCAGTCTGGTGCATTGAAGGCAACAGGATCGGGAGAAAAAGTTCCAGCTGGTGCTAAGGCGTTAGCGCGGGCATGGAATAACTCTGCGGATAAAGACTGTGCTAATCAACCTAATACTAGTAATAAATATGCGCATATAGAAAGTTTTTCTTCGGGAAACCCTATTACAATGGCGATAACTACTACAACTCCAACATGGTTGTTTAATTTGATAAGTGTTCAAGTATTGAATGTGAATACACAATCGAAACTGATTATCCCCACAAATCAATTGAATGATGCGATTGGTTTGAGAGATGGATCTATCCTAGAGGAATGGCAGATACTAAGGTCAATTTATCTTTTTACACGTATGAAAGAGACAAGGTCAGTGATCTAACAAAAGCCTTGTCTGTGAAGATAGTTGGGGAATACGTTAAGGGTGATAAAAAGGAAATAGCAACTTATAAGTTGAAGTCTACAGGTTTTCATCCCACATGGGATGAAGATGGGGGCTGGGGAGAAGGTTCAAACACTAAGTTTATTATCAATACGGAAGAATTGGAAATGGGTGGAACCGTATCTAAAATAGATATAACTTCTACCGGAGAGAGTACGGACTATCAATACTCCATCCCAATCAACCCTGAATATAAAGCGGATGAATGCACGGACGGTTTGATCCACGGTAACTATTATCATGTGACAGGAATGTTGAAACAATCAACAGGTGAGTTTAATATATGGGTAGCTCCTTGGGTTGGGAAAGATGTTAGCGCAAACTTTAATTAAACAGTAAATAGAATATTATGAAAGCGATAAAAAATATATATGCCTTGTTCTTGGGCCTGTTAATGCTAGGACTAGGTTCCTGCATGGAAGAGACGGAAGTGAATGGAGGAGAGCAGAATGTTGATGGATTACGACTGTCCTTGAGCGTTTCCGCTAGCGACGTGATCTCTCCGCTCACGAAAGCCTCAGCTACTGATGCTAATGCTATTAGCGATTTGAATATCCTTGTGTATAATAAGGATAATAATCGCTTAGTTAAAGGATTGTATTTGACCGGTGCAGCCTTGAATGGCCTTACCGTAAATAATAACGAAGAGAATAAGGCGGTTAATTACGATATAGCTTTACAGAATGGTTCTTATCGTGTACGAGTAATTGCGAACGCAGAATCTGATTTGAGTGCGGAGCCGTTCGATAAGATAGATAATCTATCGTATGGAACGTTAGATAATTTGCCAAAGATGGTAATGAGCGCATCCGCTGATGATGTATCAGTTAGCGGAGGAAAAGGTTTTGCCATCCTTTCGTTAAAGCGTATTTACGCTATGATATCCGTATCTGTGAATACTTCTGGATTGAAAGATCGTACGATCAAGCCCCTAAAAGTATCTTTGCATCAAGTACCGGCTACTGGTAAATTGTTTATGAACAACTTAATCCCGGCAAATCCGTCACCTTCAGATTATATAACGGAGGCTGATATGATCGAATTTTCCAATCCGGTAGAGAATGTTAGTTCAATGAAAGATAACAGTGTTTTCTTTATGTATGAGAATAAGCAACCGGATGGTGTCTGCTTACTGAAAGACGGAAAGTATGTAGAGGCATATAAAACCCCGGCCAGTTTAGGTAACACCCCAATAAAGGATGTTGCCACTGTGGAAGCGGATAAGACTTGTTCTTATATTCGTGTGGAAGCGGAGTATTCAGAAATGGGTGCTAGTGGGAAGATTGTTTATCGCTTTTTCTTAGGAGATGACGCTTTTACCAATTTTGCGGTAGAGCGAAACGCCCACTATAACGTGACGCTTAATCTTACCGGTAAGGGCGGGGTTGACGAGGCTTCTTGGCGTGTGACGAAAGATTTTAACTGGGATTTTACGGTGGATGATATTTATATCGGGTATCGGATAGGCTCTATAAGTGATATCCAAGTGAAGTTGCCGACAGACCATGGTTGGTTTGATAATTGTACATGGAGTGTGGAAGGTTCAAATCGTGAGGATTTCCAGATTGGTGCGTATGATAAAAATACGAATACGATTCGAGTTATCACGAAGAAAACGAATATTAGTAGTAAGGATCACATAACTAATACCGTGACGATTACGGCTACAGGGAAGGACGGAAAATCAATCTCTAAAACTGTAACTGTCAATCAAGTTATCCGTTTGGTCGATCCGATAGCTTTCTATAAGAAATGGGACAACAGGGAGCTTGTCAAAGTTAAGGTGCGAGAATTTAATAAGGAGAAGAGAAAGTATGAGATATTGAATTCTATTGGCCCTTGGACAGCTACTATTACCGCTGGGGATTGGTTTACGCTATCTACAGATGACGGACAGTCTGTCGTCGGAACATCGAAGTCTGTTACAGGTACTGGAGGTGATATTGTTTTTAATTATAAACCGAATTCGAGCACAGGAAGTTCTTCCACCAATCGTTATGGCGCTATCAAGGTAACCTATCATAATAACCGTTGCGAGCATATGATTTATTTGCGTCAAGGTTATGCGGATACGCAATTGTTGGATGGTGGGGCAACTTGGTCTTTATTCAATTGTACGACAAAAGGCTCTATCACCAACGCTCCGACCCAATCTGGATATTTTTATCAAGGAGGGGCTTCAGATTCCTATTATACACCATGGGATGTGACTTATGGTAATAAGCATTTGAATTGGAAAGAAAAAACATCGGAGGACATGCGCAATGAAAAATACAAATGGGAGTATGGACAAGGTCCATGTCCGAGTGGTTATAAAGTTCCTGCGGCTAGCCATTACAGTGCTATTAAGAGTGCTACGGAGAAAAATACATTATTTACATATGGAGGATATGTGTATGATGATAGTTGTCCGGTTGAGAATACTCCTTTTGGTTGGCAGTGGGATTCAGAAGGCAATGCGGTTATAGATGAAACTATAGATTGCAATCCGGCTAAAGGGACATTAATGGTTCGTTCTACTGGAGAACCTGTCAATTTGTTCTTCTCTTATGGAAAGGCTGTTATGACTGAGCATGGGAGTGCTGCAGAGGATACAGGGATTGATGAGATTGGTATTGGGTATTTGGGTGGAGGTCGACTTCTCTATAATACAGCCCATCGATATGGGGCTTTTTATTGGTCTGGATCTGGTGACTCTAATGCTGATACGAATATGCTTTTTATAGATTTTTGGTATTCTCTGAATACCAATGTTCCTATTAATGTCGGAACATTAAATACGAATAACGGCATGTTTGTTCGTTGTGTGAGGAGTGAAAAATAAATTGATATATCTAGTTGTAGAGACGCAGCATGCTGCGTCTCTCTCTATTTAACAGAAATCAATCTGACACTTTGTATTCTTAACTCCCGGAGAATCCCTTTTTCCGTCCCGACCTACGGCTTGCCTCCAAATACGCAAGAAAAAAACAGTAATTGCTTAGCATATACGTAGATGCTGAAAAACGCCCATTCATTCTAGCTAAATTAGTTCATCGTAATTCATATCAAGTAGGGTGAAAAGGGGAAAAACAGGCTTACGACTGGGGTGTAACGGTACAAGAATGCCCATTCGCAACCGCTTATAACCCTATTAGCGACCGCTTACGATGCCCAACGGCACGGTAGGTGTTGCCCAACGCCACCGTATGTGTAGGCTTTTGCCTCCTAATGTGCGTTGAAAACCGTCCTTTTTTATCCTAAAACATGAATAAAGCGGCGCTCCACGCCTTTATTACGTGGCTTTCATTAAAAGGGAATGCCACGATATGCGTCTTATATTGATCAAAAGGATCAGATAATGTTCGTTTGGCTAACAGGTTGATCTTTGATACTAAAGTGATATGAATGGCTTATTTTATCTAGACGAGATTTTTTATTCGGAAAATAGTCCTTACCTTTACGGCATAGATACGTTTTCAAGTATTAATCAATCAAAACCCATACAAACTATGGAACATTACGTGAATATCATGTTGGATAGCGGCTTCAAGGCCGTCTTTGGAGACAAGCAAGTGATGATGGATTTCATCAACGCCGCCTTGTACGACGAGCGTGAGGTGGCCGACCTCAATTACATGGACAAGGAGATCTCCCCGGAGTTGTCGGACGGTCGTACCGTGATCTTCGACCTACTTTGCGAGGATACGGACGGTGCTAAATTCATCGTAGAAATGCAGAATTGCCCTCAGAATTACTTCTTCAACCGCGGTTTTTACTATATTTGTCGTATGATCTCCCGTCAAGGAGAGAAGGGCCCGGAGTGGAAATACGACCTGCTCCCGGTATATGGAATCTACCTGTTGAACTTCAGCCTTCCCGAGTTCCCTTCATGGCGAACGGACGTGGTTCTGGCAAACGAGCAAACAGGTAAGACTTTTGGGCGGATCCGGCTGAAACAGATTATATCTCTTTCGAATGATTCGATTTGCGTTACGAGGAGTGCGTTACTCCGTTAGAAAAAACAATTTATGTACTGAAGAATGA
>ERZ791618.572-NODE-572-length-16998-cov-1.484153_pt1 | contig 16998 bp, 14 predicted proteins | sample MGYA00510059_ERZ791618 | MGnify/ENA primary metagenome ERZ791618 (study PRJEB30046, sample SAMN00715159) | human gut metagenome | study: EMG produced TPA metagenomics assembly of the A metagenome-wide association study of gut microbiota in type 2...
AACAGCAATCCGACAATTGAAAGTCCTGAAGTATATGGGATGAACAGTATGACGGAAATTCTGGAATGGTGCGAACGTACCGGAAAGAGTTACTGGGAATATGTGAAAGAGTGCGAGAATGAAGATATCTGGGATTACCTCGCTGAAGTATGGGATACAATGAAAGAAGCCATTCACCGCGGACTGGAAGCGGAAGGAGTGCTCCCCGGCCCATTGAACCTGCGACGGAAAGCTTCTACCTATTATATACGTGCTACCGGATACAAACAGTCCCTTCAATCGAGAGGACTCGTATTCTCTTATGCACTGGCGGTAAGCGAGGAGAACGCTTCGGGGGGAAAGATAGTAACTGCCCCCACCTGTGGTTCCTGCGGTGTCATGCCTGCCGTACTTTATCACCTGCAAAAGAGCCGTGATTTTAGTGATATGCGTATTTTGCGTGCATTGGCTACTGCCGGACTGATCGGAAACATCGTCAAATTCAATGCGTCTATCTCCGGTGCGGAAGTAGGTTGCCAAGGTGAAGTAGGCGTTGCCTGTGCCATGGCATCGGCAGCAGCCAACCAATTATTCGGAGGTAGTCCGGCACAAATTGAATATGCAGCAGAAATGGGATTGGAACATCACTTGGGTATGACTTGCGACCCTGTATGCGGATTGGTACAGATTCCCTGCATCGAACGGAATGCCTACGCTGCCGCCCGCGCACTTGACGCAAATCTTTATTCCGCCTTTACGGACGGTATGCATCGTGTCTCTTTCGACAAGGTAGTGCAAGTGATGAAACAAACCGGACATGACCTTCCCTCACTCTACAAAGAGACGAGTGAAGGAGGATTGGCCAAAGATTACCAGCAAATGTAAACCTACAATTATAGTGACGCTATCTTATCGGAAGACCGTCACTATACTAACAAAAGAGTGACGCTATCCTGACAAGATACCGTCACTCTTTCCATTTCAGTTAAATGGATAAGAAATTATTCTGCCGGAGGCCAAATCGTATCATCCCCGTTACTGATATCCTTTTCGTGCAGCAATCCACCATCCTGCGAGAAAACAGTGAATAGCGCCGGCTTCCCTGCTTCACCTGAATGACAGATTCCGTAGGATTCTGCGGATAAACGAGTACATAGACATCGGTCACCACCCAAGAACTATATTTGGTATTATTGAAAGCAGTATATACAGCCGGAACTAAACTATCTATACTTTCCAGTTCATTTTCTGTCATCAGCCAATTCGCATTCCCGTCAAACCAGACTTCCAGTTCTCATCGGCCACCCAGCAATCGGCCACATAATACACATCTTTCATTTCCCATTCTATATTCTGAGCTGCCGGATATAATTGTTTCAAGGCTTCCGTAATATTGGAAGGCGGATTGAAAGCCGGATCATCATCTTCATCGGAACAGGCGCCGAATGAAAGGGCAGCCAACATCAGAACCACCGCCCAGGCGCCAAACTTAAATCTCAACATAGTTACTTTTTTGGTTCAGGTTTATTATTATACTATCACTTATACTTAATCGTCCGCTTTAACAAACTTCCCTTTCTTGTCAAACTTGAAAGAGACGCCTGTGGACAATTCAACTTCATATCCCTTACGGTCACGCTCCACTTTCGTCACTCCTTCAGCAGCAAAATTATGTGCTTTCAGATAATCAACGGCAAAGTTCGGAACAATACTTGCAGGAATCACCTGTCCTTTTCGGGCACTTACTTCTTCCCAGTTTCCCTTGCTGTCGAATTCTATTTCCGTACCGTCTGTCAGTAACACCTCATATTTGGTAGCCTCCAGCATTTCCTTATCAATCTTGATATGAGACACTTCGGGTTTAGTAAAATGACGGTTAATAAAATTGCGTGCCGGAAGCGGTAACTGATTCATGTCTTTAGTTATCACATCAGCAGCCCATGAAAACTGTACGGCAACAATAGCCAACACGAGTAAAGATAGAATTTTCTTCATAATCATTATTTTTTTAACGTTAATACTATACTTTATTTTATACTGCAAATAACGATACAGATTTAGGAAAGATTTGGGAATAACCGGAGAACAGTCTTTTTTTTGTGTTCTTTAACTTTCAGTCCTCGGTATACAAATAAAAACAGGACAACAAATTTATCAACGGTACAAAAATATGAAAGGCAACCTTTTTCGGTTGCCTTTCGTTTGTCTCAAATGCTTTCACATTTGTGCTATTCTACTAAAAAGCCTGTTCACAGGCTTAATCGGGTGTTTCTTCTTCATACGCGTCTTCCAGCATATCAACTTTCTGAATACTCATCTTTCCGTCGGCGGTTATCGTTATGGAAAGCGGGACATACAAATCCGTCTGCGGATAGCAAACACTCGCTGCATATACAATGCCTTGCGGAGTTGTTTTATCATATACGATTCCTTCGAGCACGGACTTTGCCAGGAAGTCGGCATCCACTACCGAAGAAAAATCATTCTTGGTGAAGGTCTTGTTGAACACTGATTCACCACCGCGCGTCAGACGCAGCACGATTTTATTATCCATATACGTATCCCCCATTTCATTGGTAACATGAGGCAGGCTCTCGTCCGGTGTACGGGAAACGAAAGAACGATAATCCTTCCCTTTGAATTTGATGTCTATTTCACTTTTAGAAGTCTGCATCCGTTGTATTCCACGGGCGTCTACGCTATCCTGCGTTGCCAATACCGACTCCTTTTTCGAGTTTACTTTACCGCCACAAGCAGTCACAGCCACAACCAGCGGCAACAAAAGCAGATAAATAAGCTTTTTCATCCTGAAGTTTTCTGTTTATAAATAGACGACAAAGGAACAAAAAGACGGTGAGATTTACAAGAGTAACCGGCATTTTTCCTACATTTGCAATAAAGAACAAAGTTATTTGCAATAATTACTGATTTAAAAACCTGCAAACCTGACAATATGTGCCAACGAATGATAACGATTCTTTTTCTTGTCTGTGCATTCTGTATAGGCGGCAGTGCATACGGGCAGAAAGTGAATTATCAACAATTCGAGAATATCTACCTCGGTGCCGAAGCATCGGTCATCAGTTGCTTCCTGCAAGACAGCGAAGGGTTGATATGGATAGGTTCCAACAAAGGGTTATTCAGTTACGACGGATATTCCACACAGCAGCACTTCACTTATGGAGAACGCAATAACACGCGCATTTACTGCGGAATAATAGCAGACAATACTTATTTATATTTAGGGACAGATAACGGAATCCTCGTCTACAACTACCGGACGGACAAATACGAGCAACCGGAAACGGATTTCCCGACAGATGTACGGACAATGGCGCTTCAAGGAGACACCTTATGGATAGGTTCGTTGAACGGTCTGTATACGTATCAACTCAACACAAAGAAACTGGCTTCACTCGACAGTAAGAGCAACGGACTTCCCCATCACACTATTTATTCTATCATCCGCACAACGGACAATCAGATATATGTAGGCACCTACAATGGTTTATGCCGATATATAGAGGAAGCGGAAAGTTTGAAAATATCCCGTTGCCCGTCAACCGGAGCGTGAGCAATCTCTTTGTCAACTCTTTGTTGGAAGATACGTCCCGCCAATGTATCTGGATCGGAATGGAAGGATCTCTTTTCCAATATACTCCGGCCACGGGACTAATGAAACCGATAGATGCCTTCCACAACAATTCCATTAAATCACTGGCTTTGGACGGGGATGGAAATTTATTAGCGGGTACCGATAACGGACTTTATGTTTACCAGAACGATAATGGGACACTGCAACACATCGTACACGACTCCCGCAATATCCAGTCGCTAACCAACAATATTATCTGGAATATATTTGCCGATCAGGAACAGAACATCTGGCTGGGAACGGATTACGGCATCTCCCTTTCACGCTACAACAGTGCATTGCAATTCATTCCTATCTCGCAAATCACGGGTACAGGAGACGGAAACCAGTTTTATTCCCTGTTCCGGGATTCCAAAGGGTTCTACTGGTTCGGAGGAACTAACGGAGTCATCCGTTTTACCAACCCCACCGGTAACAAGCACGACGCTGTCTGGTACAGAATGGGAGATAAGCACCATCCGTTGTCCCACAACCGTATCCGACACATCTACGAAGACAGAGAACAACAACTCTGGATAGCCACGGACGGCAGTATTAACCGTTACGACTACAAGACTCACCAATTTGTACACTACAACATCGTAGACAGCACAGGAACAAACAACACCAACTGGGCTTATTACCTGTTTGAAGACACCGACGGAAAACTCTGGATAGCAACCTGCCTCGGAGGTATTTTTGTAGTAGACAAACAAAAACTGGTACAATCTTCCGGCGGAACCTACATAGCCGAGCAGAACTATTCCACTCGCAACGGCCTGTCAGGAATGTTCATCAACCAAATTGTTCCCGATGCGGAAGGTAATGTATGGTATTGCTCTACAACAGCAAAGGAATAGACAAAATCAATCCGCGCACGCAGCAAGTAACCAAATTGTTTGCCGAAGAGTTGAGCGGTGAAAAGAGCCCGAATTATCTCCTACGAGATGAGGACGGTATGCTCTGGGTAGGATTTCACGGTGGGGTCATGCGCATCAATCCCCAAGATTCCGGTCAGCAAAGTATTACCTTCGGCAGCTTCAGTAACAATGAAATTCTGTCTATGACTTCCGTAAAAGAGCATATCTGGATTTCTACAACCAACGGGCTTTGGATTGTCGACCGGAAAACAATGGATGCACGCCAACAGAACATGACAGACAAGCGTTTCACAAGTCTTTTCTTTGACCCGAAAGACGAAAACATCTATTTGGGAGGTGCGGACGGATTCGGTATTTCCCGGCCGGACATACAGGCTATGAATCAACCGGAACGCCCGATCCTGCTGACTGCTTTATATATCAACAACCAGTTGATGTCTCCGCACACCGGAGAAAGCATACCTAATATCCGTTATACGAACTCTATCGAACTGGCATATAACCAGAATAATCTGGCTTTCGAGCTTTCCGACCTCCCCTATTCGCTAGAGGAAAAGCATGAATTTGTCTATCAGCTGGAGGGAATGGACAAAGAATGGAATTTCCTGAAATCGAATACAAACCGCATTACATACAGCAATCTCAACTACGGAGATTATCAATTAATTATCAGTAAGGTGGAAAAGAGTGGCCACCCGTCCGAACATCCTTATATTTTGAATATCAAGATCCTGCCTCCGTGGTATTATACGGTTTGGGCAAAGGTGATTTATGTTCTTTTGTTCCTCAGCCTCATCATCTGGACAATCAATTTCTTCCGCGTCAAGAACCGGTTGAAAATGGAACGTATGGAGAAAGAGAAGATTCTGGAACAGTCACGCCAGAAAATGGCTTTCTTCAGCAACCTGTCCAATGAGCTAAAGACACCGCTTAGCCGGATTATTGCACCCGTGAGTCAGCTGCTCCCTGCGACGGAGGAAGCGCACGAGAAACAGACATTGGAAGAAGTGCAACGCAATGCGATGAAGATTAATTCGCTGATTCATCAGGTGCTCAACTTCAACCGTATAGAAGATAACGAAGATTCACTACTAATACTGTCACGTATCGAACTTGTGTCATTCAGCCACAGTCTGTTCTCCGTCTACGAAGAAGACAAGCGGCTGACTTTCCTTTTCGAGACAAACAAAGCGAAAATTTATGCCGATATGGACGCTATCAAACTGGGAGTGATACTAGACAGTCTGCTTTCAAATGCAGTGAAATTCACTCCGGACGGCGGCAGTATCCGGTTGTCTCTTTTCTATCGCGAAGAAACCGGCTTAGTGGATATCTGTGTATCGGACACAGGATCGGGAATCCCGCCGCGGGACATTCCTTACATCTTCCAACGTTTTTTCCAATCCCCCCACTCCGGCAATAAGGAAGGTACGGGTATGGGCTTTATCTGGTAAAAACTTACACAGAACTGCACGGCGGACACATCACCGGCGTCACCTCCGAAGAAGGAAAAGGGACTTCCGTCGGATTGAATATTCCCGTCATAGCAGTGGAGGAAGAGGAAATCCCCGCGACACAGGAGAAGAAGCGACTGGAATCGTTGCCTGTACTCAAACCGATTGAAGCGGAATCGCAGGACGAGAAGTTCCTGTCGAATATAATTCGCCTGATTGAAGACCATCTTTCGGAGTCGGAACTGAATGTGAATGCTCTTTGTGAATTATCCGGTATCAGTAACAAACAGATTTACCGGAAAATTAAGCAATTGACCGGAATGTCTCCCGTAGAATACATCAAGTCAATCCGGATGAAAAAGGCTGCCATGTTATTGCAGCAAAAGAAGTTCACCGTTGCCGAAGTAATGTATATGGTGGGCTTCTCCAACCATTCTTATTTTTCCAAATGTTTTCAGGCTGAGTTCGGAAAAACGCCGAAGCAATATATGCAGCCTGCTGTTGACGAAGAAAATCACAATAAATAAAGCACTTGCGGGTGAGGATGAGGCATTAATTGCTGTGTTTTTACCTTTCATCATGTAGCGCTTTGTCCATTGCAACCTATTATCTTTCTTCCGGTCTATCGTTAGATAAATCCTGTTGCATTAGAAGTTAACTTTTTCCGGTCTAACGGTTAAGTTGTTTTTGATAGTATATAAACTATAAACGCAAGTTCTAATTATATAAACGCAAGCTTCATTTTTATAAATACAACTTGCATTTATAAAAATGAAGCTTGCGTTTATAGTTTACAGCAGACGGAAAGAAAATTTGCCGTTAGACCGGAGAAAATTTGTAAAGGAGGGAAAGAAATTTATCTATAAGTAGATTGCATGGAAGAACGGTAACAACCAGTTCATATTCTACGGTTATTCTGTGCAAGAGGTGAAATAGACGAACCTCATAAAAGCATATATTGGAACTAATTATGACCTAATCGCGGCTGAAAAGCACCTTTCGTCCTATTTTTATCCTTATATGTCCAATCTGTGCTTTCATCAAATCAGCACCTATCTTATCTTTGCCGGTATAAATAACCCGCCAAATTTGATAGCATGAAAAGACAGTTTATTCTTACCTTTATTTGTCTGTTGTTTACCTTCACCGGTATGCAGGGGAAAGTAACTACACCTATAATATATATAGATGGAAACGGAGTGATGCGCTGGAGCGACACCCACGAAGAGGCCTCTTTCTTCGGGGTAAACTACACCCTGCCTTTGCCCATGCCTACCGCGCACTCGGCTATTTGGGACTCGACCGCAAAGCTGCCATAGATAAAGATGTATATCATCTCTCCCGCTTGGGACTGAATGCTTACCGTATTCATCTATGGGACGTGGAGCTGACCGACGGGCAAGGTAATCTCCTTGAAACGAGCATATTGACCTCATGGATTATCTAATTGCCAAACTTAAGGAGCGCAATATCCATATTGTCATCACCGCACAGACTAACTTCGGAAACGGATACCCCGAACGGAATATACAAACCGGCGGTTTCTCTTATAAATATGATAAATGCGATATGCATTCTAATCCGGAAGCGATTGCCGCACAGGAAACTTATCTCCGCGACTTGGTGAAACATACTAATCCTTATACAGGACTAGCTTATAAAGACGACCCTTCTATCGTAGGTTTTGAGATCAATAACGAACCCTGCCATTCCGGTACGAAAGAAGAAGTAAAAGCCTACACAACCGTATGCTGAAATCAATGAGCAAGGCGGGAAACCGTAAACCAGTATTTTATAATGTAAGTCACAACGGATATGTGGCAGAAGCCTATTATGAAACGACTGTTCAGGGAACTACCTATCAATGGTATCCTATCGGGCTCGTATCCAGACAAACACAACAAGGGAATTTCCTTCCTTACGTAGACCGTTATGACATTCCTTTCGCCGGAAAAGTGAAAGAATTCAATAAGAAAGCACGGATGATTTATGAATTCGATCCGGCGGATATTATGTACTCTTAATGTATCCGGCCATGGTAAGGACTTTCCGCACGGCCGGTTTCCAATGGATTACGCAGTTTGCTTATGACCCGATAGACCTTGCGTTCGCCAATACGGAGTATCAGACTCATTTTCTGAATCTTGCCTATACCCCGAATAAGGCTATCAGCATGAAAATTGCCGCCGAAGCTGCACGGAGTTTGAAAAGAGGAGAATCGTATGGGAGTTATCCTCAGGATACCATATTCGGTAATGGCTTTCGCGTCAGCTATGCGGAAGATTTAAGCGAGTTGAATAATGGAGAGAAGTTTTATTACTCCAATCAGACAAATACACCACCCAAAGATGCATCAAAGCTGGTTTCAATCGCCGGATGCGGAAGCTCGCCGATAGTGGACTATGAAGGTACGGGAGCTTATTTCATTGATTGCCTTGAATCAGGAGTATGGCGACTCGAAGTAATGCCGGATGCGGTAGTAGTCAATGACCCTTTTGCCAAGCCGTCACTCAAAAAAGAAGTAGTCAGCATTATCTACGGTACTTGGGATATGGCATTACGAATTCCGGATTTGGGCAAAGCGTTTACTCTCACAGCTCTCGACAAGAAGAACGACCGGAAAGAAGAAACAGTGACGAATGGAGTGATTTGCGACCTTCGTCCGGGGGTTTACCTGTTGAAACGAAACGGTTGTACCCCGCAACAGAACTGGAAAGCTGATTCACGTTGGAATTCGATTCGTATCGGAGAGTTTGTAGCTCCCACTCCCCGTACTATGGATTATAAGGTCACTCATACTCCGGCAAGCATTGCCGAAGCAGGCAAAGCATTGACTATTAATGCGCAAGTAGCAGGAAGCGTTTTTCCGGATTCTGTCATTATATACACGGATAAGGTGTCTTTTTGGAACGAGCATAACCCGTATATAAAGATGAAACGTACAAGCGGCTATACATATCAGGCTATCCTGCCCGCTGCAGATATAAAGGAAGATTGTTTCAAGTATAACATCATCGTCTGCCGGGGCGACAGCACCCATACTTATCCCGCCGGAAATTCCGTCACCGGAAGTTCCTCGGGAATCCAAGGAAGTCCATTGGACTGGAACTATACTTCCGATTTCTACTGGACTACACGTGTTGTCGCTTCTGGTAGTGCGATACAACTACTGAAAGTAACGGATACAGATAGCCGGATAGAAGCATATACACTTCCTGAATGGAACGACCTGCAACGTACCTTACTTGATTCTTCTCCGACTGAGAAGCCGTTGCTCCGGTTCTGTTTCACACCGAAAGGAAAAAATCCGCAACACTTCCTCCGCGCATTCGTAAAAGATGAAATCGAAGGAAGAAAAGATAAAATGAAAAGCTGCACTACGCTCTGTATTCGTGTAAATAGAGACAAACCTCTTCCGCAAGGACTCAGCGCAGGTTTTGTCACTTCGGACGGATATACCTACAAAAGTCTCTGCCCTGCTCCGTCAGCAGAAGGCATTGTACGGATTCCTCTGAAGAACTGCGTCTAACGGATACCGCATTGTTACCCATAGCTTATCCGACATTCCTGAAACAGTATTTCCACCCGGAGACGGTAATTCCTTTCCGACCGGAGAAGATAGAGAAACTGGAACTGTCAATGCCTGGAACCGGCAAACCAACCGTAGAGATTGAACTTGGAGACGTGTGGCTGGAATAGCCGGATATGTTCACCCAGCGTCCCAAACAATAATAATACAATAAATCTATTATCAATAACACATTAATTATGAACAGGAATATCTTAAATCTACGCCAACTGACTGTACTCCTTATATTGTGTACAGCCTTTTTAGGAGGTATCATTCCTGCCTTTGCCCAACAGGGCGGCAAGAAAATCACCGGACAAGTGATTGATGAGAACAAAGAACCGATGATCGGAGTAAGTATCCTCATCGTGGGCACTTCTACCGGTACGGTTACCGACTTTGACGGTAACTACACATTGAACGTACCGCAGGGCAACAAAGAGTTGCAATTCTCTTATGTGGGATATGAGACTAAAATAGTGCCCTTCCTACAAGCGGCTCTGTACTGAACGTACAGATGAAAAGTGATTCACAGGTATTGAGTGATGTAGTTGTTATCGGATATGGAACGCAACGAAAAAGCGACCTGACCGGTTCGGTAACAAACGTCAGCAGCAAAGACTTCAATATGGGACTGGTCAGCTCTCCCGAGCAACTGATTAACGGAAAAATCTCCGGCGTGCAGATTATGTCCAATAGTGGTTCGCCTACGGCGGGAAGTACCATCCGTGTGCGTGGCGGTGCCTCACTGAATGCCAGCAACGACCCGTTGATTGTTTTGGACGGTGTTCCTTTGGAACAGGGTGGTATCAGCGGGAACGACGGAAACTTTCTGAGCCTCATCAACCCGAACGACATTGAAAGTATGACCATTCTGAAAGATGCTTCTTCCACCGCTATCTACGGTTCGCGTGCATCCAACGGGGTAATCCTTATCACTACCAAGAAAGGGACTTCGGACAAACTGCAAATCACATTCAGCACTACCAACTCCATTCAGACACGCACCAAACTGGCGGATATGTTAAGCTACGACCAATTTGTCAACACGATTCGGACACAAGGAACTTCTGCCCAGCAAGCTCTGTTGGGAACAGCCCGCACGAACTGGAACGATGAGATCTATCAGAATGCTTTCGGTACGGATAATAATCTGAGCGTCTCCGGAAAGATTGCCAAGAACTGGCCGTTCCGTGTGTCGGTAGGTTATTATAACCAAAGCGGTCTGCTACGCACTGATAATGCGGAACGCTATACGGGAAGCATTATGCTGACTCCCTCTTTCTTCAAAGACCACCTGAAGCTGAATATTAACGCCAAGGGTTCTATCAACAACAATACATTCGGCAATACAGACGCTATCTGGGCAGCCGCTACCATGAACCCGACCATTCCCGTTTATTCAGGACTGGATACCTTCGGCGGATACACGGAAGCGACAGACAACACAGGCGCCCCTGTCAACGGCGCCGTAATGAATCCCGTAGGACTTATCAAGATGAATGATTCTCAAAGTAACGTAAGGCGTTTTATCGGAAATGTCGATGCGGATTACCGTGTTCACTTCTTCCCCGATCTGAAACTGCACGCTACACTAGGCTATGACTACGCACAAGGTAAAGGTAGCGTATATGTTCCGGCAGAAGCGGCACAGAACTACAATACTTCCGGTCTGGATTACAGCTACGGCCCCGAAAAGAAAGAGAACCGTCTGCTTACCTTATATGCCAATTACAACAAGCTCGTCGAATCTATCAAGAGTAGCTTTGACGTGACAGCCGGTTACGACTATCAGTACTGGAAATCGACTACACCGCTTTATAGTGAAATGAACACGTTGGGAGAGATACAAAAGACATCCAAAGCGAAGGATGAGCGCCACGTGTTGCTCTCCTACTACGGCCGTCTGAATTATTCTTTCGATTCACGCTATATGCTGACTACGACTATCCGCCGGGACGCCACTTCCCGTTTCGCCAAGAATGTACGTTGGGGTACTTTCCCTTCGGTAGCTTTAGGCTGGAGAGTGACAGAAGAATCTTTCCTGAAAGACAATAAAGTATTGAGTAACTTGAAGCTCCGTGCCAGCTATGGTGTGACCGGACAGCAAGACGGTATCGGCAATTATAATTACCTGCCTATTTACACTCAAAGCCAAAACGGTGCGGAAGCCAGCATGGGTAACGGATACATTCATACCTACCGTCCCAGTTCCTATGTGCCCGATTTGAAATGGGAAACAACTACTTCCTGGAACGTCGGATTCGACTTCGGCTTCCTGAAAGACCGCATTACAGGTAGCTTCGACTACTACACCCGCCAAACAAAGGACTTGATTGCCACGATTCCCGCCGCAGCCGGGACGACCTTCGATCGTAATATCACTACAAACGTAGGAAATGTAGACAGTCAGGGTATCGAATTCAGCATAAACGCAACCCCTGTTCAAACTAAAGACTGGAACTGGGATATCAGTTTCAATATGACATGGCAAAAGATGAAAGTAAAGAACCTGTCTCTCGTAGCCGGTGCTGCCGCAACTAATACTTCGGTCGGCCCTTATATTGACAGCTATCAGGTACAGACGTTGACCGAAGGATATGCCCCCTATATGTTCTACGTCTATCACCAGCTCTATGACGAAAAAACCGGGAAGCCCGTAGAAGGCGCTTATGTAGACCTTAACGGAGACGGAGAAATCAATACGGAAGTTTATACCGTTACCACTCTCCCGCTCCTGACTATATCCTCGGTTTCAGCACTTCCCTACGCTGGAAGAAATGGACGTTGAGCACCAGCCTGCGTGCCAATATCGGTAACTATGTTTACAATGCTATGGCTATGAATGCCGGAGCCTGGGAAACAGTGAGCTACAACTCTTATCAGTTGAACAACCTGTCGAGTAGTTATCTGAAAACCGGCTTCAAGTCCCGCCAATACTTGTCCGATTACTATGTGGAGAATGCTTCTTTCCTGAAAATGGATAATCTGTCATTGACTATAACTTCGGGCAGATTTGTAAAGGATGCAGCTTGAATGTCAGTGCAATGGTTCAGAATGTATTCTGTATCACGAAATACAGTGGTGTAGACCCGGAAGTCCCCAACGGAGTGGATAATTCCTTCTACCCCCGCCCACGTACATTCTCACTTAACGTAGGTTTCAACTTCTAATTACTTTTAAAAACAAGCGAATCATGAAAAAGATATTATATACAGCTTTCTATTTTTGCAGCGCATTGTTGTTGAGTTCCTGTATAGGCGATTTGGACCAATATCCGCATGAAGACGAAACATCTTCCACGATCTACACAAGTGCCGATAACTATAAAGCCGTTTTAGGGAAATATACGCTGCTATGGTAACCACCGGTCAGGAAAAGGGCGGTGATCCGGATTTGAGCAGTAACAGCGGTCAGGATTATATGCGTTGCTTCTTCAATCTACAAGAATGTGGAACAGATGAAGTAGCTTCTACCTGGCTGTCGGGTGATAACGTTACCGGTCTGACTTACTTGAGCTGGGACGCCAATGACCCTTGGGTATCGGATATGTACTATCGTATTTATTACAACATTGCATTATGTAACGAATTTCTTCGTAATGCTACGGATGAGAGCATTGCCCGGTTTACGGAACAGGAACAGACTGAAATTCGCCATTACCGTGCCGAAGCCCGTTTCATGCGTGCCTTGTTCTATTATCATGCAATGGATTTGTTCCGCAACATCCCGTTTGTAACAGAGAACGACCCGACTGTCGGCTATCTGCCACCACGCTACACGGCTGCACAAGTTTTCAGCTATATTGAATCGGAACTGACAAGTATCACAAGCGATATGCTCGACAGAGCCAACTGTCCTTACGGACGGGCTTCCCGGGGAGCTGCTTATACCTTATTGGCCAAGCTGTATCTGAACGCGGAAGTTTACATCAATACACCGAAATATACCGAATGTATCAGTGCTTGTAAAGAGGTTATCAAGCAAGGGTATTCATTGGAAGATGATTACAGCAAGTTATTCAACGCTGATAACGATAAACGTACTGCTAACGAAATCATCTTCGCTTTGCCGGTAGACGCTACGCATACCGTTTCGTGGGGCTCTTCCACTTATATTGTCTGTGGTGCGGTTAGTAATACTTCGGATTTGCAGAAGCCGGAAGATTACGGAGTGAAAAGCGGTTGGGGTATGTTCCGTGTACGCGGAGAAATCCCCTCCCTGTTTACCGGAGAAGAAGATAAACGGGCCATGTTTTTCACTGATGGGCAAACACTGAACCTGGATAAGATTGACGACCAAAGTAACGGTTACTTTGTAGAGAAATGGACGAACCTGACGGATGCAGGAGAAACAGCTTCCAATACCGCAGACGGTGGCGTAAACACGGATTATCCTTTGTTCCGCCTGGCAGATGTATATCTGATGATAGCAGAAGCCTTTGTACGAGGTGGAAGCGGAACAACAGCAACGGAAGTTGTCGGTTATATCAACCAAATCCAAGAAAGAGCATACGGTGACGACAGCAATAATAAAAACGCAAGCCAAATCAATCTATCGTTTATTTTGGACGAACGCGCCCGCGAACTTTATTGGGAAGGACATCGCCGTACCGATTTAATCCGCTACGGAGTATTCACTACCAATGGTTACTTATGGCAATGGAAAGGCGGAGTAAAAGAAGGAACAGCGGTAAACAGCCGGTACAATATTTACCCGATACCGACTACCGAGTTAACCGCCAACCCGAACCTATACAATGAAAACTATTAATCATGCTTATTCGATACAACAATATGAAAAAAATAAATACCCTGTTGGCTTTACTCTCCGCACTCCTTTTATTAGGAGCGTGTGAGAAAGACGGAGAGAAATTCTATCTCTCCAGCCGGTGGAGAGTGACTTAATCGCTTCTACCAATGCCGTTGTACTGACGGAAGCTACTGCCAAGCTTTACGCATTATCCCTTGCCTGGACGACCAGACATTGCAAATCAGCGACCCGAGATATCAAGCGACCAGCGGCATTCAAACTACCGTACAAGTATCCCGGTCTGAAGATTTTTCAGGCAGCATTATCGAATCTACGGAAAACGGAGTATCCAAAAGTTATACAGTCGCCGCTCTGAACATCATTGCTTACAAACTAAATGCACCGGCTGAAGAAGCCGCTCCTCTTTATTTCCGACTGGCAGGAAGCAATGGCAGCAACATCGCTCCTGTATATAGCAATACAGTGGCAGTCACAGTGACTCCTTATCCTATTGATATGCATTACGCCAGCATTATCAACAAGGGTAGCGGTCAAGATTCCGGTCAGGATTTCTATTCAGCAAATGCTGACGGACAATATAGCGGATTCTTCGGGGCAGCGGCTTGGGAAGGCATTTACGTACAGGAAGCAGACGGAACAACCTGGCATACAGCCCAATCCGGTGGAGTAGGAACTCCATTCTTGTTGACAACAGACGCAGCGGAAGGAACATGGGATATGTGGTTCCCCGGTCAGTCGGGATGTTATTTCGTGAATGTAAATACCGCTCAGAAACAATGGAACGCCTTACTGATACCCGAACTGAATGTAAGCGGCATAGAAGGTATCAATATGCAATACAGCCGTACAGATAACCAATGGAAAGGTGTATTTACGGGTACGGAAGGTACGAATATCAACATTCAACTTCAAGGAACAGGTAAGTTTTACAACAATACCAGTGTCAGCGGTTCCGATAATGCCATTGACGATACAAAAGCCAAAGATACCCCATTTGCTTTCGGTGGAACTGCCGGACAACTGACATTCAGTACAGGTGAGACTGCAACAGCCGGAAATATAACGGTAAGTTTCCGGCTACGGGAGAATGTACGCTGGTTATTGACCTTATAATCCCGAACAATGGACTGTTAGCGTTACGGAAGGTGGAAGTAGTGAACCTACTTATCCTTCTTATCTGAAATGCAGGGTGTAGGAAACATGGATGGAAAGGGCTGGTTAGCTACATTAAACCCTGTTTACGACAATAGCGGCGAACATCACGGAAGTTATCAAGGTGTTTACCAAATGACTAATGGTTGGGATAATTTTAAGATTGTAGACCAAACAGCCGGTATCTGGTATGGATGCGACTCCAACGATGAATACAAACTGGCGGACGGCGGACAGAATATCTGGTTCCACCAGGAAGAATGTCGTACTTTCATTGTCACAGCAGTCTGGCCGACATGACTTGGGGAGCAACAGAAATAACCCAAATCAATGTCTGTGGTGAGTTTAACAATTGGGATTTAAACAAAGATTTGATGACATACGATGAAACAAACAAAGTTTGGAAAGCCACCGTTATCATTGATAATCTGGGCAATAACTACGGTTTCTACTTCCTGCTTAATAATGCAGAAAACGGTTTGGTATGGAACTGGGCATTAAAGGGAAATAAAGAAAAACTATACTTGACCGACAGTAATGGAAGCGGAAGTATTGTTCCTGCTGAAACCGGTACTTATGCAATTACCCTTGACATTGCTTCCCTAACATTTACTATGGATAAACAATAATCAACAGAACATTATGAAACGATTTAAACAGATTCTATTCATAGCTTCCGCCCTACTTGGCGGAAGCCTTTTCACCGCTTGCAGCGATGACAATGACACACCGGTCTTCCCGGAAAAGGAAGAAGTAACTTATGATATGTCAGGTTTCGCCAGAGGAGCCGATGTCAGCTGGTTAACGGAAATGGAAAGTTCCGGATATAAGTTCTATACTGCCGAAGAAAAAGAACAGGAATGTATGTCCCTATTGCGTGATTTAGGAATGAATGCCATTCGCCTGCGTGTATGGGTAAATCCGGAGAATGACACTGATGATGTGAGAGGTTGGTGTAACAAAGGAGATGTAGTGCTCAAAGCATGGAGAGCCCATAACTTGGGCTACCGTATCATGATTGACTTTCATTACAGCGACCGTTGGGCTGATCCTTCACAGCAAGCTAAACCCCAAGCATGGGCAGATTACTCCGTAGAGCAATTGAAGCAAGCTATCGCCGACCATACGAAAGATGTACTCAGTGCATTGAAAGAGAAAGGTATTGACGTGGAATGGGTACAAGTGGGTAACGAAACACATCAAGGAATGTTGTTCCCTACCGGACAAACTACAAGTGAAGAAGGAAGGATTAATTTCGCATCATTTGTCACAGCGGGTTACGATGCTGTAAAAGAAGTCTATCCGGAAGCCAAAGTTATTGTTCATCTTGACCAAGGAAATAATCCCAGCCTGTACAATAGGATCTTCGGCTACTTACACGAAAACAATGCCAAATGGGACATCATCGGTATGTCACTTTATCCAGACATATCAACCGAAGACGCACACACACCGGACGACTGGGAAGCGATGAATAATGATTGTATCGCCAATATGAAAGCGTTAATAGCCAAATACAATACTCCGGTAATGATGTGTGAAATCGGTATTAGTTGG
>ERZ791618.574-NODE-574-length-16874-cov-1.519650_pt1 | contig 16874 bp, 19 predicted proteins | sample MGYA00510059_ERZ791618 | MGnify/ENA primary metagenome ERZ791618 (study PRJEB30046, sample SAMN00715159) | human gut metagenome | study: EMG produced TPA metagenomics assembly of the A metagenome-wide association study of gut microbiota in type 2...
TGGCAAGGTTATGCTCTACCAACTGAGCTACTTCCGCATTGTTTGTTTCTCTTTTTCGAGTGCAAAGGTAGTACAAATATTTATACTACCAAACATTTCCGGTGAAAAATTTAATTATGGATGTAAATTTTATTACCGTTTGTATCGACGACATATTGTTTGAGGGCTTGTTTCTCCTCAGCGCAAGGTCCTTCCACCGGATTGCCGATACCGTTTAAAAGTTCAAATTTACTACCGCATTTCGGACAAATGGCGTATACGGCAGATTCGTCCACATCTACGATGACATTAGCGGATGCCTCATGAGGACAAGCGGCATCGAACGCAAAGAATGCACCGGTTCCGTTACTGGACAATCCATGATAAACCAATACGCCTCCAAACCCTGTTTGCTCGCCAGCTTGGTCTACATCTTTAGAGGTGTAGATCTTATAAGCCTGTATTGCATTCAACGCTTTATCTTGATAAGTCAGATCTAGTTCCAGATAGACCGCACGATAGGGAATGCGAGTCTCTATCGTATCTGCGCAAGATAATAGCGTAAACAAGATCAAAAGTGGAAATATCCGTCTTATCTTATCCATGGATCAATTTCTTTTCAGCCTCGTTCATCCGTTCGAAAGAGAAAGAACCTATCACGCTACGCATCATGGTGGCGATTGGTTCGTTACATAGATTACCGATACTGCCTTCGTGTGTATGGTTAACGCTCTTCGAAGGAACGAATTTACCGGCCTCGATATCCAAACCTACTTGCTTATAAGCGTCACGGAAAGGCATTCCGGCCAAGACACGGCGGTTCACTTCTTCCACGCTAAACAATAGAGAATATTTATCATCGTCCAATTATGCTCGTTCACTTTCACCTCACGCATCATATGAGTTACCATGCGTAAGCAATCCTTCAGCTCGTCGAAAGCCGGTAGGAAGACTTCCTTGATGATCTGGAGATCCCGGAAGTAACCGGAAGGAAGATTATTGCTGATCAAGATGATTTGCTGAGGCAAGCCTTGAAGCTTATTGCATTTGGCACGTGTCAACTCAAATACATCCGGATTCTTCTTATGCGGCATGATACTGGAGCCGGTCGTGAACTGATCCGGCAGTTTGATGAAGCCAAAGTTCTGGCTATTGAACATACAAGCGTCGAACGCTAACTTGGAGAGCGTAGCGGCGATACCCGCCATAGCGAAAGCCACGGTGCGTTCCATCTTGCCACGTCCCATCTGGGCGTATACCACATTGTAGTCCAGCGAGTCGAAACCTAATAAATCCGTAGTCATCTGGCGGTTTAGCGGGAAGGATGAACCATATCCGGCGGCGGAACCCAGCGGGTTACGGTTGCAAATACGGTATGCGGCTTGCATAAGTTGCAAATCATCTACCAAGCTCTCCGCGTAAGCGCCGAACCAAAGTCCGAACGAAGAGGGCATAGCTACCTGTAGATGCGTATATCCGGGAAGCAGTACATCCTTGTACCGGTTACTCTGGGAGATCAAAACGTCGAACAAGCCGGAAACCAACTCAACCAATTCTTGTATTTGCGAACGGGTGAAAAGTTTCAGATCCAATAGAACCTGATCATTGCGGGAACGCCCGCTATGGATCTTCTTGCCCATATCGCCCAAACGGCGTGTAAGCATGAGTTCCACCTGCGAGTGCACATCCTCGATGCCTTCCTCGATGATGAATTCTCCACGATCCGCTACGGCGTATATATTCCGTAATTCTGCTAATAAGACGTTTAGTTCCTCTTTGGTCAATAAACCGATACTTTCCAGCATCGTGATATGCGCCATAGAGCCTAATACGTCATATTTAGCGAGGTAAAGATCCATCTCACGGTCCTTACCTACCGTGAAGATATCTACTTCATGATCTACCTGTACATTTTTTTCCCAAAGTTTCTGAGCCATAATGAAAAAGGAATTAATAAGGCAAGGAGGCGATAACGGTCGAGATTTTATCCACAGCCTCTTGCAAAGGTTTCGATACCATTGGTTTCAAGAACGGATTCAGATCGGCACGAACCGTGATTTTTAACCGTGTGTCGTCCTCGGCCACCTGTTTCAATTGTATCCACAAGAAAAGGGGAACAGGAGAGTTGGTCGTCGTGAACTTGATTAATTTATTCGGCTCTCTTTCTACGATCTGGAAGGTAATCTTACCAACGGGATCGACAGCGAAACTACAGGTATCGCTGTCGAACTCAAAATTTTTTATTTTATCTTGCGGGATGCGATCCTTGATACGTTCCAAGTTGGAAAGATCGGACAACATCGTGAAGATACGTTCATCATTGTGTGGGATCTGTTTGACCTCACTCACAAATTCTTCAGTCATTGAGTGTCTTTTTGTTTATTACTTATTTCGGGTCCCAGTTAGCCGGATCTTTACGCCATTCCTGAAGAACCGCGATCTCAGACTCATCGATGTAATGCGTACGGACAGCTTCTTCCAAGACTGCGTCGTAGTTACTCAATGTAGTCAATGTTACTTTAGCGTCTTTGAAAGCGGCTTCCGCTACAGGGAATCCATAGGTAAAGATAGCTACCATACCCGCGACATCGCAACCAAAGTTACGTACGGCCTGTACGGCTTTCAAGCTACTACCTCCGGTAGATACCAAATCCTCGATGATCACTACTTTAGAACCCGGTTTCAATTCTCCTTCGATAAGGTTTTCCAATCCATGATCTTTTGGCGTAGAGCGGATGTATACGAATGGCAATCCTAATAAATCGGCTACTAAAGCACCTTGAGCGATCGCGCCTGTAGCAACACCGGCAATGGCATCTACGTTCTCGAATTTTTCACTAATCACACGAGCCAACTCCAATTTAATGAAGCTACGAACGACCGGATAAGAAAGAGTCTTTCGGTTGTCATTGTAGATCGGAGATTTCCAGCCGGATGCCCAAGTAAACGGATTGGCCGGTTGCAACTTTACGGCTTTAATCTTTAATAATTTTTCTGCTACTAAACTTTCCAGTGTTTTCATACAATCCTATATTTATATCAGTCTGCAAAAATAGATAAACTGAATGACATTACCTTGAATATCGTACGTTAATTTTTTATTAATATTTATGCGACAGACAGGGCTAAAATGCTGATGCGTATGCCCGGAATCCCTGATAAAGCCTTTGCGCAAGCGGAAATCGTGGCTCCGGTTGTGATCACGTCGTCTATGAGCAGGATATGTTTGTTTTTTAAGCTTTCCGGATGAATGACATTAAAAATAGAACATACATTTAACCAACGGTCGTAAATGGCCTTACGAGTTTGGGTACTTGTGTGGGTGGTGCGGGCTAGACTTCGCGTATCGATGGGGATATCCCATATGGAACGGATGCCGGAGGCGATCCATTCGGACTGGTTGTAACCTCTTTGCCGTTTTTTGCGGGGATGCAGGGGAACGGGGATAAGGAGGTCTACGGTACATATCGGGCTGTGATCCGCTTGGAGCTCTCTCGCTATCTGTCATCCGAGTAGATAGCCCAGCTCTTTATTATCATGGTATTTGAGCGAGTGTATCAGGCTTTGTACTTTTCCGCCTTTCTCGTATCGTAGATAAGCGGTGGCGTATTCGATCCGGTTCTTTCCGATAAAAAGTTGCTCGACGGGGTTGTTCACCAGTTGATGATATCCCGTGTGCGGCAGGTCGCATAGGCATTTCAGGCAAATTTGTTCTTCTCCCTCGACGAGTGGTCGTTTACATATTTTACATAAGTTTGGGAAAAACAGGTTGAGCAGATTATTCCATGTCGTCGGCATAATCCTCGCAGTCTGTTCCTTTGAATAATTGGCTTAGGCAATCCAACGTGATCCGGCTTTCGAAACCTCGTCGGAGGCGAAACGGAGTAACTTGTTGAATAGGTCCCGCTCGTCTTTTCCTTTGGTCGATTTCTTTTTGCTTTTTAGTAAATCGAGTAAGATGGAGCGGTATTCTCCCTCGTCAATGGCGGCGAGCGATTCTTCCCGGATCGGGGAGGGGATGTTTTTCTTATAAAGCTCGTAGCCTATTTTTACCCGTCCCCATTTATTGAACCGTAGCTTATCGTTCACGAAGAAACGGGTGTAACGGGATTCGTCGATAAACCGCTCTTTCAGCAAGCGGGCGATGATACGCTCGGAGGCGTCGGGAGGAAGTCCGGCGGCATCGATCTTTTTCTGTACGTCTTGTATGCAGCGTTCGGCGGTGGAGCAATAGGCGGCTGCCCGGTGCAACATCTCGGGTTCGGTTATCTCTTTCATATTTTTGCTTTTACGATCCGGTCTTTTCCGTATAAATCTTGTATTAATTCGACTTCGGTGTAATTCTCTTGACGTAGCATCGCTACGGTCTCTTTTCCGCAAAGGGCGTTGATCTCGAAGTAAAGATGCCCGCCTTCCACCAAATGCCTTTGTCCGAAGCGGGCGATGGCCCGGTAAAAGAGAAGCGGATCGTCATCGGGAACGAACAAGGCCAGGTGAGGCTCGTTCTCCAAAACGTTCGCTTCCATGGTCGCTTTCTCCTTATTCATTATATAAGGAGGGTTGCTGACGATGCAATTGAAGTTGCCTATAGGAGAAACAGCGGTTTCTTCCGTATGGGATTTTGGTTTCATGTACGTGAAACTTTTGTTTTCCTTACGTGAAACTTTTGTTTCTTCTACGTGAAACTTTAGTTTTCCTTGCATGAAACTGGGATAACCTTCGGAAAGGATATCCAATTCGAGGAAAGATACGGAAACTTGATTCAGTCGGGCGTTCTCCTCGGCCACGGCGAGCGCTTCGGGTGATATATCCACCGCCGCTACCTCAGCCTTCGGAAGATGTTTCGCCAAGGAAATAGCGATACAGCCGCTTCCGTACCAATATCTAATATACGAGGGGCTTGGCCTCGGTAGTCCGTGATGATCCGCTCGACCAACTCGGCGGGCTCCGGGCGCTGAATCAATACGTCCGGCGTCACCTTAAACTCTATCCCGTAAAAATCCGCTATGCCTAATAAGTATTGTATGGGCTTGTATAAACGCAGTCCTTCTACAATCTCCTTGATTTTAAATTTCTCCGTATCAGATAATTCTTTACCTTTGCCTACAGGAGTTGATGGGTAGAAAGACCGCAAACACGTTCCATGATGAGCCGGACGAGCGCTTGGGCTTCGCCGGGAGGATAAATATCTTTGAGGGAATTTCGGATGTAGGCGATGGTCTCAGTCATATCTTACTCTTGTTTTATCGCGAAAGTAGTGTAAAAACCGTTTATATGCAAAGATTATGGTAGAGGTTGAAGAGAAATACATGGCTCGTTGCATCGAGTTGGCTAAAGGAGGGAGGGGAAATGTCAGTCCGAATCCGATGGTTGGTGCGGTGGTTGTGCATAAGGGCCGTATTATCGGTGAGGGATTTCACAGGAAATGTGGGGAGGCGCATGCCGAGGTGAATGCTATCGCTTCCGTGAAAGACGAGTCTTTGTTGAAAGACAGTACGATTTATGTGAGTCTGGAGCCTTGCTCTCATTATGGGAAGACGCCTCCTTGCGCCGAGTTGATTATCCGGAAAGGGATTCCACGGGTGGTGGTCGGTTGCTTGGATCCTTTTCCCGAGGTGTCGGGGCGAGGCGTGCGGATGTTGCGTGAGGCTGGTGTCGAGGTCGTCACAGGCGTGATGGAGGAAGAAGCCCGTGCGTTGAACAAGGCGTTTATGACGCTACAAACGAAAGCCGTCCTTATATTATCTTGAAATGGGCGCAGAGCGAGGATGGGTTTATCGATCGTTTGCGTACGGACGTGTCGGAGCCGGTCACGGTTTTGTCTTCTCCGGAGACTTCACGCTTGGTGCATAAACTTCGCTCGGAGGTGGCGGCTATCATGGTCGGTACACGGACCGCTTTATTGGATAATCCTTCATTGAACGTGCGCCATTGGTCCGGTAATTCTCCGGTTAGGGTCGTATTGGATCGCCGGCTCGTTATTCCCGATTCTTATCGGTTGCTGAATGGTTTCTCACGTACATTAATATTTACGGAGAAGGAAGTGGAAAACCGAGAGAACATGGAGTATATCCGGATAGATTTCGAGGGCCCGGTGATCCGGCAAGTGCTAGATCATCTTGCTGCCCGGAAGTTGGATTCCTTATTGGTGGAAGGTGGGGCCCAGTTGATTAATTCTTTCGTGGAAGCGGATGTGTGGGACGAGGCGAGGGTGGAAACAGCTCCGGTTCGCCTGTATCAAGGGGTGCATGCGCCGATGCTTGGAAAGGAGGCTGTTAGCGGCATCTCTAGACGTTCTGTTATGAGCATTAAAAATCATAACTATGAAATTTTAAATCATAACGATGAGTTCGAAAAATCATAACTATGAATTTTAAGGCTCATATAATCAACTAAAATATTATAAATATTAGCAGGTATTAGGGTGAAAGCAAAAAATGTTTCTACTTTTGTGCCTTTATATGCGACAAACTTATGTTTTTGATGAAAAATAAATTAGTACTATTTATAACAGGTTGTTTTGCGTTAGTGCTGTCTTCTTGTTTGAAGTCAGATGAAATCGTTGGTGTAGAAGCTATTAAGAATTGCCAGATACATACTTTTTCATTAAGTCATGATTCTGTGTCGGGGTTGGATACTGTGAAGTTTACGATAGACCAGCTAACGGGACGGATTTTTAATATAGACTCTTTACCTTTTGGTACGAAGATCGAGAAAGTGGTTTGTAAGATTGGGTTCGCTAATTCTTCAGTGATAGGTGGCGTGGAGGCTAGTCCCGAGGCTTATCCCGATTCCACTTATTATTTAAGTAGTTTGTCGGATTCCATCGATTTCTCCGCTCCGGTAAAGTTCGTGGTTCATGCGTATGACCAAGTCACGACAAAAGTCTATATGGCGCAGGTGAATATCCATCAAGTGGTTCCGGACTCTATGGTTTGGAGTATGTACGCGAACCTATGATTGGCATTACCGTGAAGGATCAGAAGGTGGTAACCTACGATTATAATGGATCGGAGAATTACTTTATGTATGTGAAACCCGCCGAGTCCGGTAAACCTTACCAATTATATTACGCTTCGGTAAGTGCGCCTAAGGGCTGGCAGTCATTATCCTTGGCCGGTCTGCCTTCCGATGGGCTTTTGATCTCCCAGATTACTGAGTATAACAATGCTTTATATGTGCCGGCTACAAATGGCACATTATATAGATCCGAGGATGGCTTGACTTGGAGCGCTGTAGAGAACGCCCCTTCCGTGAAATACGTTTTGGGTAGCGTGAAGCAGGGCACGAAACAGCCTTCCGCCTTAGCTACGATCGTGGATCAGGAAGGAAAGCTAGCGTTCTATGCGATGAACGAATCCATGGAGTGGATCGCCGGAGATGCGGTGGCTAGCGGATTCCCTGTTACCGGATTTAGCAATCTCCAATATGCCGCAATGTATCATGAGTACTTGATGACCGCCGGCGGAGTACCGCGGACAACCAAGTGGTTAATACGACTTGGGCGACCATGGATGGTATCTCTTGGGCGTTGATGGCTTCCGGTGACGCAAACTTCACGAAGCGTGAGGGAGCGATGATCACGAATTTGACGATAAGTTTTTCTTGATCGGAGGTATCGACGCTTCGAACAAGGCATTGAAAGATATGTATCAATCGATAGATTATGGTATTTCTTGGTCGTTGATCGACTCGATGGTGGTGTTACCGACCGACTATGCGGCGAGAGGCTTTTCCTCAATTATTGTGGATAAAGAGAATTTCGTGAACATTTTCGGAGGAAAGACCAGCACTGGTTCCAATGACTTGAACCAACTTTGGAGAGGCCGTATCAATCGTTTGATCCCGAAGGAATAGAAAAGTTCGATAGGAGATGTATAATTTTATGAGGCTTTTAGCGTTAGAAAAAGAAGTGTGGTATATATAACAGCAAGGCTTATGACTTCAACTTTTTTTCAGCGGCTTCTCATAATCATCCTATTAGCGGGTACGGTCCCTACGCTTTGGGCGCAGGAATATAAGTACGAGATCGGTGGTATGGCTGGTGGCGCCTTTTATATGGGCGACGCCAACAAGAATACGATATTTAAAGGAATGAATCCGGCGGTGGGAGCCGTGTTCCGGTATAACATCAACTTTCGTTGGGCCTTGAAAGCCAACTTGATGTGGGGACAGGTTTCCGGTAAGACCGAAGGTATGGAGAACGTTTTTCCGAATAATGCCCCAACCTCTTTCAACCGTAGTATCATGGAGTTGGGGGGACAGGCAGAGTTCAATTTTTTCCCGTATAGCGATAAGTTCGACTATGCGGGGGCGAAGCGTTTCTCTCCTTATGTCTTGGTGGGCATAGGGCTGACGGTGGCTCCGGGTGGCGGGAAGACTTTCGCCAGCCCGAATATTCCTTTAGGCGTGGGCATGAAATATAAGATCAAGAACCGCCTTAATTTAGGGTGCGAGTTCTCGTTTCGTAAGTTATTTGGCGATGGCCTAGAGGGAAAGGACATGTTGGACGATCCGTATGGTGTTAAGGGTAGCGCTCTTAAGAATAAAGATTGGTACTCTTTCTTGTTGTTGTCTGTTACATGGGATTTCGGCCCGAGGTGTCGTACTTGTAACAATGCGAAAAATATAAGTGAATATTAGTAAGATAAAAAATGTCGTTGATTGAGAAAATAGACAAGAATCGCTTGCCACGGCACGTGGCAATTATTATGGACGGGAACGGACGTTGGGCCAAGGCGAAGGGGAAAGACCGTAGCTTCGGGCATCAGGAAGGCGTTGTTTCGGTCCGTAAGATTATGGATGCGGTCACTCAACTCGGATTGAAATATCTGACGTTGTACACTTTCTCTACCGAGAACTGGAATCGTCCGGAAGAAGAGGTCCAAGCGCTGATGAGCTTGCTGGTCTCTGCCATTCACCGGGAGACTCCGGACATGATGAAGAAAAACGTTCGCCTTACCGCCATAGGCGATCTTTCCCGTTTGCGTGAGGATGCTTATAATACATTGCAAGAATGTATCGATACGACTTCGGCGAATACGGGAACCACACTTGTTCTGGCGCTTAGTTATTCTTCCCGGTGGGAGATCACCAGAGCGGCTAGGAACTCGCCCAAGAGGTCTTGGAACAGAAAATAAACCCCAATGATATAACCGAGGCTATGGTCTCGGACCACTTGACGACCAAAAATATCCCCGATCCCGATCTTTTGATACGGACCGGAGGAGAGAAACGCATCAGTAACTTCTTGCTATGGCAGTTGTCATATGCTGAATTCTTCTTTACGGATGTGTTTTGGCCGGATTTCAGAGAAGAAGAGTTGTATGAGGCTATATTGTATTACCAGCAACGTGAGCGTCGTTTCGGTAAGACAAGTGAGCAATTAATCTTATAAACAATAGCTGTTATATGTACAAAAGAATAGTGCTGTTTTTTATTTGCTTGGGTTTCGCTTGCGGTGCGTTTGCCCAAGAAATAGACACTACCCAAGTTGAGGCGCCGGCAGAAGTGCCGGTCATTTCGTACTCGTTAGCTCCGAAGAAATACAAGATTGCGGATATAAAGATTACGGGTATCAAGAATTATGATGATTTTGTGTTGATCGGCTTCTCGGGCTTGTCGGTAGGCGATGAGATTACCGTACCGGGAGAGGAGATCACTACAGCAGTGAAGCGTTTTTGGAAACATGGCTTGTTTTCGGATGTGAAGATTTTGGCAACGAAGATCGAGGGCGACCAGATTTGGCTGGAGATCCAGCTGAAGCAGCGTCCGCGTATCTCGCAAGTCAATTACCACGGGATCAAGAAAGGCGAGCGTGAGGACTTGGAGGCGAAGCTGGGTTTGAAGAAAGGTTTTCAGGTGACACCGAACGTCATGGACCGTGCCAAGATCGTGATCCAGAAGTTCTTCGATGGCAAAGGCTTTAAGAACGTGGATGTCGAGATCGAGCAAAAGGACGATCCCGCGAATGAAGGCGAGGTGATCGTGGATATCAATATCGATAAGAATGAAAAGACCAAGATCCATCGTATCTATTTTGAGGGTAACGAAAAACTGACTGCCCGGGAGTTGAAGAAGGCGATGAAGAAGACGAACGAGAAGTTCAGCTTGCCGAACGACTGGAAAACCAGTATCATGGAGATGTTCAGCACGAAGAAGTTCACGACTGAGGAATATGAGAACGATAAGAAAAATATAATCGCTAAATATAACGAGCATGGTTATCGCGACGCCGTATTATTGTCCGATAGCGTGGCGAACTTTAACGAGAAGAAGGTAGATATCTTCTTGAAAGTGGATGAAGGTGAGAAATACTATTTGAAAGATATTCGCTTCGTGGGTAATACGCAATATTCTACGGACTATTTGATGGCCGTGTTGGGTATGAAACCGGGCGAGGTGTATAATCAAAAGAAATTGAACGAACGTTTGAGTACGGATGATGATGCCGTTTCGAATGTCTATTTTAATAACGGTTATTTGTTCTTCAACGCCGATCCGGTAGAGGTGGATGTAGCGAATGACTCTATCTCGTTAGAGATCCGTATCCAAGAGGGTCCGCAGGCGACGATCAACCGTATTATCATTAATGGTAATGACCGTTTGTATGAGGATATCGTTCGCCGTGAGTTGCGTACCAAGCCGGGTATGTTGTTCAGCCGTGATGACTTGATGCGTTCCGTTCGTGAGTTGGCCCAGATGGGACACTTTGACCCAGAAAACATGAATCCGGTGCCGCTGCCTGATCCTGAGAATGGAACCGTGGATATTGAGTATAACTTGGTTTCCAAGGCGAATGACCAGATCGAGTTCTCCGCAGGTTGGGGACAGACGGGTGTGATCGGTAAGTTAAGTTTGAAGTTTACGAACTTCTCTATGAAGAACTTCTTGAACCCGAAAACCTATAAGGGCATCATCCCGCAAGGTGAGGGACAGACATTGACTTTGAGCGGCCAGACGAATGGGCGTTATTATCAGGCTTACAGCATCTCCTTCATGGATCCTTGGTTCGGCGGTAAACGACCGAATACATTGTCTGTCAGCGCTTATTTCTCAAAGCAAACCGATATCAGTAGCAATTACTTGACCAATTCCGGTTATGGTTATGGCTATCCGGGCTATGGCTATGGTTATCCCGGTTATTATGGGGGCGGTTATGGCTATGGTAGCAACTATTACGGCAACTATGGTTACAATAATAGTTATGAGTATGCTTACGACCCGGATAAGTCTATCATGATGTTCGGTTTAGCGGCCGGTTATGGTAAACGCTTGAATTGGCCGGATGACTACTTCCAGTTCATGGCGACGTTGAACTATCAGCTGTATATGATGCATGATTGGGACTATTTCTTGGTTAATAACGGAAATTGCCATAATATCAACTTGGAGTTGATGTTGCAACGTAATTCTATCGATAACCCGTTGTATACTCGTAAGGGTTCACAATTCATGTTGTCTGTAGCTGCTACGCCTCCTTACTCTTTATTCGATGGTAAGGATTATGCGTCGATGTCAAGCTCAGACCCGGATAAGTATAAATTCATCGAGTATCATAAATGGAAGTTCAAAGCGAAGATCTTCTCTCCGTTGGCTCCGTTGACCGTGAAACGTACGCCGGTATTGATGACCCGTGTTGAGTATGGCTTCTTGGTACTTATAATAAAAATAAGAAGTCTCCGTTCGAGACCTTCTATATGGGTGGTGACGGTATGAGTGGTTACTCCAGTACCTATGCTCAGGAAACGATCGGTTTGAGAGGTTATGAGAATGGTAGTATCGCCGGTAATGGTGGTTACAACTCTTATGGATACGCTTATTCTCGTTTGGCTATGGAGTTGAGATATCCGTTCTTGCTGGAGCCTTCCTCTACGATCTACGGATTGGTATTTGTGGAGGCTGGTAACGCTTGGACTGATTTGAAGAATTTTAATCCGTTTAACTTGAAACGCTCCGCCGGTGTCGGTGTCCGTATATTCTTGCCGATGATCGGTTTGATGGGACTCGACTGGGCTTATGGTTTCGACGAGCCGAATTATGGATCTAATGGTAAACGTAGCGGTAGTAACCTGCACTTTATCATCGGACAGGAATTCTAAAATATAGATCGGGTATAGCTTCGTATGTAGAGACGGGGCGTGTTCCGTATGTGGAGACGGGGCCAGCCCCGTCTCTACATTTAAATAAATACTTTTAACGAATATTGGTAGGCTGTAAGTAAACCCTCTGTTATATTTGCAGTCATAAAGTAGAACTATAAATAAAGAGAGTAGGAAAAAGATTATCACATTGAGCTTCTGATGTTGCTTTGTTCTTTTGCCGGCATGGCACAGAAGTTCGCTTTAATCGACATGGAATATATATTGAAGAATATTCCGGCTTACGAAATGACCAATGAGCAGTTGAGCCAAGTTTCCAAGAAATGGCAAAATGAGGTGGAAGCGATTCAGCAAGAAGCTCAGAATATGTATAAGAATTATCAGAGCGATCTGGTATTCCTCTCCGCCGAGATGAAAACGAAACGTGAGGAAGAGATCGTGAAGAAAGAGCAAGAGGCGCAAGATCTGAAACGTAAATATTTCGGTCCTGAGGGTGAGTTATATAAGAAACGCGAGAGTTTGATGAAACCGATTCAAGACGAGGTGTATAATGCGGTGAAAGAAATCTCGGAAGACAAGGGATATCAAATTGTTTGGGATCGAGCTTCAGCTATGAGCATTATTTTCGCTTCTCCGAAGATCGATATCAGTAATGAAGTGCTGATTAAGTTAGGATATTCAAAATAAATGCTTACATTTGTGCGCTTTATGCATGAAAAGTGTGAAAGCTTGATTAATAACAAAGTAATTATATAGTAAAAATGAAGAAACTTATTGTTTTATTGTTGATGATTCTCCCGTTGGGAGCTATCGCTCAGGAAGTTAAAATTGCGTTTGTAAAAACTCAAGAGGTGTTTATGGCTATGCCGGAGGTATCTGGTATGGAAAAACAAATGGCAGACTTGAATGAGAAATATAGAGTTGAATTGAAGCAAATGCAAGATGAATACCAAAAGAAATATTCAGACTTCGTAGCGCAGCAAGATTCATTGACAGAAAATATCAAGTTGAGAAGAATGCAAGAGATTCAAGATATCCAAGAACGTATGGATAACTTCGTTCAGGTAGCTCAGCAAGACGTACAAAAGAAACAACAAGAATTGTTGCAACCGATCCAACAGAAGTTGCACGAGGCTATCCAGAAGGTAGGCGAGGAGAAGGGATATACGTATATCATCGATCCGGCAGCTTTGCTTTATACGGGTACTAACGCGGTAGACGCAACTCCGTTTGTTCGTACGAAACTCGGTTTGTAATTAGCAAGAAAATTTATTCTATAGAATAAAAGAGGGGGCGTTTTCCGAAAGGATTGCACCCTTTGTACTTTATAAAAGAAGGTTTCTGATATGTTTCCACAAACTCCCGGTCCGATCGGTCTTTTTGATTCAGGTTATGGCGGACTTACGATTTTCGATAAGATTCATCAGTTGATGCCCGGTTATGATTACGTTTATCTGGGCGATAACGCACGTTCTCCTTATGGAACCCGTTCGTTCGAGGTTGTTTATCAATTTACCCGTCAGGCGGTATCACGCTTGTTTGAGTCGGGTTGCCAATTGGTGATCTTGGCTTGTAATACGGCATCCGCGAAAGCGCTTCGTACGATCCAACAAAAAGACTTGCCTACATGGGATCCCAATCGTCGTGTATTAGGAGTCATCCGTCCTACAGTTGAGTTAGTGGATACGATCAGCCGTACCAAACATATCGGTATCGTAGGTACGAGCGGTACGATTACGTCCAATTCTTATACGATAGAGATCGGCAGGATGTACCCACATATCCAAGTGACAGGCGAGGCTTGCCCCATGTGGGTCCCTTTGGTGGAGAATAATGAGTTTAATTCCCCGGGAGCGGATTATTTCGTGAAAAAGCATATCGACCATCTATTATCCGTAGATCCGCAAATCGATACGCTTATCTTGGGATGTACTCACTATCCCCTTTTGATGGATAAGATCCGTGCTTTTCTTCCTTCCGGCATCACTCTATTCTCGCAGGCGAGCATGTAGCGGAGAGTTTGCGAGATTATTTAGGGCGTCACCCGGAAATGGATCGTAAACTCACGAAGGGAGGAAGTTGCCGTTTTCTTACCACGGAGTCGGCAGAGAAGTTTTCTGAGGCGGCCTCTATCTTCATGAATACTCCGGTCTCGGTTTCCCAGATCGAGCTATAACGCCCCTAGGCCCTATGAGGGAGATGTATATGAACGCTATTTATACTTCCCTCCTTCCTTATGAATACTTGAAAGATATCGGATGAATTCATTTGAATATCTAGTATAATTCTACAGATCACGCCGTGGTCTGTAGAGTTCACGGCGTGGTTTGTATAGTTCACGTTGTGGTCTGTACAGACCATGACGTGAATTAGAAAATAAAACAAGGAGCGAGAATGTATAGGTATAGAAAGAAATAGGTATAATACCTTATCCTTGCCTAAATTCTTGCCGGATGTCTGCCTTCTACAGAAAAGTCAGACCTTCCCTTATTGGATGCTCTTTCCAAAAGGAGCCAAGGCTAAAGCTGCCATCTTAAAATGTTGCATGCCGAAAGGGATGCCGATGATCGTGATACATAGCAAAAGGCCGAATCCTAGATGCGTAAGGCAAATCCAAAAGCCTCCGACGAATATCCAGATAATGTTCATGATAAGTGACAGGCATCCTCCGGAATTCCCCTCGTCTACGACACGGCTGCCAAAAGGCCATAAAGCCAGTATCGCTAATTTTAAGGTCTGGAGGCCAAAAGGTATACCAATGATCGTTATCATTAGTATTAGGCTGGATATCAGATATTCTACACTTGTTATAATCCCTCCGAAGAGTAACCATATTATATTCCCCAAGAATTTCATACGCTAGTTATTTAAATGGTTGATACTATCTTTCTCATATATAACAGATGCTTTACTAACTGTGGCTACATGAAAGCTATCTATTTCCGCCAAGATTTGCCGCTTAACGAGAGCGAAACTATCCCTGTAGGCCGGTTTCACCGGTTCAGAAGGGGGAGCTTCCATTTTTAGCGGATCGATAGGTTGCCCGTTCTTATGGACACGGAAGTCTAGGTGCGGCCCGGTAGAGAGTCCGGTGGAGCCTACATAAGCGATCTCTTGGCCTTGTTGCACATGGCTGCCTACTTGGATTCCTTTGGCGAAGCGGCTTAAGTGCATATAACTCGTGGTGTATACGGAGTTATGTTTCACTTTCAGGAAATTGCCCCCGCCGTTTTGATATCCCTTGGCGATAACCGTACCAGCTCCGATGCTGCGTACCGGTGTACCGGCCGGTGCCGCATAATCAACCCCATGATGCGCCCGGTATCGTTTGAGGATCGGGTGAAAACGGGCGTTCGTAAAACGGGATGTGATCCGGAAAAAGTCTAATGGCGCTTTCAAGAACGCTTTGCGAAGGCTGTTCCCTTCCTCATCGAAGTATTCGAAGATACTGTCTTGGGTGAAAGGAATCGCTACAAACTCTTTGCCTTGATGCGTAAAGATCGCCCCCTCGATAGAGGCGATGCTCAAGGCGGTGGTATCGTCGATGTAAGCCTCATTGTATAGAACCTTGAAAGAGTCTCCATCCTTGATGTCAAAGAAATCGATTTGCCAAGCGTACACGTCCGATATCTTGATCGCCAGATACGGATCACCTCCGTTGGCCTTGATCACGTTCCATAGGGAAGAGTTTAATACTCCTTCCGTATATTTTTTCTTGAGGGTGATCGGCTTATTAAATTCATAGGCGTTGATCGTATCTCCGGTCAAGTCGATTACGGCATAATCGGTCAGCGACTTGGCGAAGGCGATATATCGGATCGTCTCTAAGGAATCTACCGTGGAAAATGTGTAATAATGCATGCCGGCTCGCAGTTTCGTCGGATCGAGGACATGGGTGGATGCCCTGCTGATACTGTCTGCTTTCAAGGCCGTGAAGCCCAGCCCGGAGAAGATGGAGGCGGGATTATCCCCGTTTTTCATCAAATACTCTTTTACGTCCAAGGAATCGATACAGATGCCGTATTGATACAGATGTTGTGAGCTATCCACCCACTGCGTATCCATGTCCGCGTCTTCCGTGGGCTGTTGGGGCTGTTTGCAGGAGAAACAACTCATCAACATGGCTAATACGATACATATAGGTAGTTTCTTGTCCATTTGTCTTCGTTTGTTCATCAAAAATTATTCAACCGGATACAAACTTACGGAAAATAATAGAAATAGCGAAACCTATTTAGCGTAAAGCTTTGTACCTTCGCGGACTCGTAAAAAGGTGTTTAGGTAGAAAGCAGATCAATGGACATGTATAGACTATTCCGTGCCCCGAGAGGGCTGAGAGGCAAATTATTTAAATTAACAGGGCCTATCTTTCTGGAAACCTTGCTGATGTTGACTTTAGGCGTGGTGGATACGCTTATGTTGAGCCATCATTCCGATAATGCGGTGGCAGCGGTAGGTGTGGTTAATCAATTGCTGAACATGGTATTTTGCTGTTCAATATTACCACGACCGGAACGTCTGTCATGTGCGCCCTTTATTTCGGGCGAAGGATCATAAAAGTTTTATTCAGGTATTAGGGACGTCTTTGCTGTTTAACGCGGGAATCGGTTGCTTGATCAGCTTGATGCTTTTCTTGTTCGGTAGAGAGATGTTGGTCCTGATGGATATCCGTCCGGATCTGATGCCGGACGCTGAGACTTATATGCACATTGTCGGAGGGTTCGGCTTCTTCCAAGCGGTTAGTTTCACGATATCGGCGGGGCTCCGCGGGGGGGGGAAGACCCAATATACGAT
>ERZ791618.581-NODE-581-length-16752-cov-2.337665_pt1 | contig 16752 bp, 20 predicted proteins | sample MGYA00510059_ERZ791618 | MGnify/ENA primary metagenome ERZ791618 (study PRJEB30046, sample SAMN00715159) | human gut metagenome | study: EMG produced TPA metagenomics assembly of the A metagenome-wide association study of gut microbiota in type 2...
ACTCGAACTGCTAAAACGTATAAATCCCGACTTCACACCTTGTGATAACGAGCATTATCAGAACTTACCTAAAGGATGGTGCATTGTACCTATGCAGATGTTATGTTCTTTGACCGATGGAGAAAAACAAAGTGGTATAGAAAGAATAAATCTTGATGTCAAATATTTACGTGGAGAACGTGATGCCAAGATGTTGAGTACAGGAAAGTATATTACCGCAAATTCTCTCTTGATACTGGTAGATGGCGAAAACTCCGGTGAAGTGTTCCAAACTCCAACTGAAGGCTATCAGGGTAGTACATTTAAACAGCTGTCTATAAACAATAATATGAATACCGATTATATGCTACAAGTTATCAATTTGCATCGTAAGACATTACGAGAAAATAAGGTTGGTTCAGCCATTCCGCACTTGAACAAAAAACTATTCAGAGCAATAGAAGTGCCGATGCCACCTTATGATGAGCAACATAGAATTATTAATGTGATAAACGTTGCATATAAGCATCTTGATGCAAATCTATAAACTCTCCATGATTGTATCCAATTTAGTAAATGCTTTATAAACAGCATCTATAATTCGCTTTTGCTCTGCATGTGGCGGTACAGGTATTACCAATTTTGAATATTCTGAAATCCAATATCGTTTATGAGTATCACCAATTAAACGGGTGATACTCATAAACATCGCAACAAAGTCTATTTCAATACCCTTTTTAACTTGTAAAATCTTCATGGCAGATGATTTTACTTTGAAGGAGAACTCTACAAGTTTGGAATCTGTAGTAAAATCATCAAAGATGATGCAAGGCAAATTAGAATATATTCCCTCTACTTCATTAGTATGTCCTATAATGAATGATTTACCAGCTGTCAAAACCGGTATGGGATAAGTATCATTATAACTTGTAGAATTAACAATATATGCTGTTGGTTGCTCATAATCTACAATATCTTCTAGCCTGCATGTAGCCCATCCTTTAGGTAAGTTCTGATAATGCTCGATACATTCTCTTATATTGTAGCCGTATTCATTATAAATCAATGTAATATGGTAACAAAATTTAAAAATTATCTCGCCAAAACTAACTTGGCAAAAAACACCATTACATCGTATGTATGGACGGTGCAGTATTTCCTCAATCATTACGAGGATGTAAATAAAAAGAACCTTTTGGCCTACAAAGGGTATTTAGTGGAAAACTTCAAACCGCAGACTGTCAATCTCCGATTGCAAGGTATCAACAAGTATCTTGAATTTGCCAGACAAGAGAAACTGAAGGTAAAATTCGTTAAAGTACAACAGAAAAACTTTTTGGAGAACGTAATCAGCGATGCCGATTATAAGTTTCTCAAAACATGCTTAAAAACAGACGGCTATGACGAGTGGTATTTCATCATATGGTTTATGGCTGCTACCGGTGCACGTGTCAGTGAACTGCTCCATATTAAAGCGGAGCATGTACATGTCGGGCATCTTGATCTTTACAGCAAAGGCGGTAAAATACGTCGTTTGTACATTCCGAAGAATTTGCGTATAGAAGCTACAAAATGGCTCAAAGAAAAAGGTTTTATTTCTGGTTATATATTCCTAAACCGATTTGGGGAACGTATTACGACACGCGGTATAGCTCAACAATTGAAACACTTTGCAGAAAAATACGGAATGAATAAGGAGGTTGTTTATCCTCATTCATTTCGACACCGTTTTGCAAAGAATTTTCTTGACCGTTTCAACGACCTTGCTCTACTTGCCGACCTTATGGGGCACGAAAGCATCGAAACCACTCGTATCTATCTTCGCCGTACTGCCAGCGAGCAACAAAAGATTGTGGATAAGGTGGTGAATTGGTAATTTTACAACAGGTTTTAGAAGTGTAGTTAACTACACTTCTAAGGCTTTTTGAATCTCATCAATGGATGTGAAAAGTTCCTCTATCTTTTGGACAATGCGTTGTTGTTCGATAAAAGGAGGTACAAAAATTACCAAATTTTCTAATACTCCAATATATAATTCTTTTTGATTAGTACTTCCTGCAAGATTATCTTGCAAATATCGTTGTATGAAACCGGATGAAATATAAGCATATAAGTATTGTGGGATAATATCATCTATTACTCTAATAACTGAAACATGTGAATCAGGAACAACAAATGGATATTGTCCTAAATAACTTTCATGAAATAGACGAGTTCTTCCCACAGTACCTGTACCTGTTGAATTGACAAGAATATCTCCAGTACGCAATTTATAGGTTTCACTCCATTTACAAATGGTTGATGGATCTAAAAATCTAGCTTGCTCTAAAGATATACCACCATCTTTAAAGTTGCACTTTTGAGCAAATACAGGATATGTTTTGTCGTTTTCCGAGTATTTAGGTGATTTACCTCTTGATAAAAAGGAACATAAATCTTTGAGCCTACATATACACCAATTTTGAGGTAACTTCCTACTATGCTCGTTATCACAAGGTGTGAAGTCGGGATTTATACGTTTTAGCAGTTCGATGGCTGGTTCGTCATTCGGGTCTTGTGGTACGAGTTTTCCGCGAATGGCAAGGCCAAGAATTTTACTTTTGGTTTGCTTTATTATAGTCAGCAAATCATCTTTACCATTCTTGACTATGTCAATTAACGAAATCCACTTATCCATCTCTGCTACAATTCTTCCTTGTTCCTTTAATGGAGGAATAGGTATCATTAATTGCGACAGCTTTTGGGCATTGATATTAGACTGATTAACAGCATCTGTTTTCACATCATAACACCAATCACGATAATAGCCGCTATTCATTACAGTGTTAAGGTAGTCAGGAGAGATCAATAAAGGTCTAATACGAATAAGATAGCCTGCATATATGGCTGGTTGTTCTTCCTTGTAGATTGCCGTTTTTCCAACCCATTCACTACTATTTGTGCGATTAAACAGTAAATCGTCTTTTTCAAGAGAGTATTGTTCAATATCTTCATCATTCGAAGAATACACTAAATTCGAATAATCTATTATACCAACATTCGTAATATTCCCCATTCGTAAAACAGCTATTTTACCCACACTTGATGATTTCTCAGAAGTTCCGTATTTTAATTCGCATACAATATCTTCCAGCCTGCACCACACCCACGAACTCGGCACCTCAAACGGCACGTTCTCATAATGGAGCGTATCAGAAGAACCAAACTTTTTGCCTCGCTTAATCTTTCCCTCTTTAATAAGATGTTCTTTCTCAGCCTTAATCCGTTCGAGTAAAACAGAAGCAGGTTCATCATTAGGATCTTGCGGCACGAGCTTGCCATATTCGTAAGATTGAGTGTTTTTTGACGTAATTTCTCAATATCCATACTTCTCGCACAGAAAAATATTAAAACCCAACTATTTGTCTGAACTCATGATTTTACTTTTTCCTTTGCATTCTTTCTTCTTATCTACTGTCATCGTCTATCCTCACACCGCTTCATATTCAAGCCATTCAATAATATTTTCCAATTTTATTCGTCTTTCTCGAAGGCTTTTCGTAAGTTTGTCAAAAGCACAGCGCATTCCATAGAAAAAAGTCTGATTATGAGTATGTATCAGGGCCTCATACTGATAATCTTAGCATGCAAGGTCCTCCCATAAGTAACATTTATTACTATGAACAACAAGCTGTTTACCTTTCTCGACCCTCTGCTGGGTTACATCGACAATGGTCGTTTCTTCCGCGAACCCTTCCGCTGGCTCTATGTCATCTTTGCCGTATTGAACTTGCTGTTTCCTATTTTTATACTGGCAAAGGTCATCGAGATGGACTTCTTTAAATATGCCGAAGGGAAATTAATCCTTACTTTCATTCTGCTGTTCATTATCCTTTACGCAGGAGCATGGGGAAGCTATCTGCTCTGGATGAACCGGAAAAACAAACTGAAAGAAGCTATCCAGGAAGAAAATGAATTCATTGCCATTCCCGTTGTATCGCACCTGACGCAGACGATGGGTGAATGGCTGGGACTTTATATCGGCGTCATCGGTACACTGTGTTCGGTAGTTATTGCAATCTTTGCTGCCAATGAAATCAGATACATACTGCCGATACCTTCCGGTATGTTCTTCCTGATGCCTATATACGGCTTCCTGATTGTGGTGTTCGCACGCCTGCTTGCCGAGTTGTATCGCGCATTGGCCGTCATTGCCAACAACACCAAGAAATTGACAAAGACAGAAGCAAAAGCCGAAGCCAAACTGGAAGATATAGAAGATATAGAGGAAATCTAAATATATGAAAAAAGTAGTCATAGCTATTGATTCCTTTAAAGGATGTTTACCCTCGGCAGAAGCTGGAAAAGCAGCTGCCGAGGGTATTCGTTCCGTATACCCGGAATGTGAAGTCATCTGCCTGCCCATAGCCGATGGGGGCGAAGGAATGCTGGATGTGCTGATTATGGCAACCAACGGCCAGGAAGTTCCGATCTCCGCCCACGATCCATTGATGAGGTGGCGCAATACTTATTACGGCATTTCCGAAAATGGGGAAACAGCTTTCATAGAAATGGCAAGCATCAGCGGATTGCCTTTAGTTCCACCGGAAAGAAGAAACCCAATGCTGACTACCACTTACGGCACGGGAGAAATCATTCGTGATGCTCTGGAACGTGGTTGCCGCAACTTTATCATTGGCATTGGTGGCAGTGCAACCAATGATGCAGGGTTAGGAATGCTTCAGGCATTAGGCTTTCGTTTTTCAGACAAGGAGGGTAAAGAAGTAGGAACAGGCCGTGGAGAAGTATTAATAAAAGTAGCGCATATAGACAGTACTTTTGTCCATCCGGCTTTAAACAGTTGCCGATTTACTGTTGCCTGCGATGTACAAAATCCATTCTATGGTCCCGAAGGAGCGGCTTATGTCTTTGCACCTCAGAAAGGAGCAGACCGGGAAATGGTGGAGGCATTGGATGCAGGACTGCAAAACTTTGCAGAAGTCATCCGTCATACGACGGGAAAAGATATTTCCCATCATCCCGGAGCCGGTGCCGCCGGAGGTATGGGTGGTAGTCTGCTGGCTTTCCTGAATGCGGAACTGAAACCCGGCATACAACTGATGCTGGAAGCTCTTGACTTCAGTAATAAAATAAAAAGCGCTGACCTGATCATTACCGGAGAAGGAAAAGCTGACCGGCAAACATTGATGGGAAAAGTTCCTTCCGGCATACTTGCTGAAGCCCGGAAACAAAATATTCCGGTAATCCTGTTAGCCGGCAATATAGAAGATTCGGATGAATTACAACAAGCCGGGTTTGAAGGGGTCTTCTCTGTTAACCCTCCATTCATATCGTTAGAAGAAGCCATGAGACCGGAAGTTGCACGCAAAAACATACAGCAAACAGTCGAGTCTATTTGCAAGAAATAAATGATTAGAAGCAAGTGTGTCTCCGTATCAGAGTTTATGTATCACTCCGCGACAACGTTTCATTTCCCTTTCCGTCAGTCCGGGATGTTGTTTCGTTCCGCCTTTCTCGATGGCTGAAACAACTTTAAAACCACTCCATTTCAGAATCTCTTTTAATGCCTTCACCACTCCTCTCGTCTGGTTGAAAAAGATATTGAAAGGATACGGAGTGGTACAGGTACTTACAATAACCGCCTTCTTCCCTTTATGCAAACCGATGGGAATACCTCGTGAAGTCTCCCCCATCATTCCATACACCATACGGTCGAACATCACTTTCAGTTGACCGGGCAGATTACCCCAGTAACAAGGAGCACCGATAATCAAGGCATTGGCTTCTTCTATCTGTTTCAGGACCCGTTGTGCATCATCTTCCGGCAGACAGCATTTCAATTTTTCACGGCAACTCATGCATCCGATGCAAGGACGAATACTCAAGTCGGCTACCCTGATAACAGAAACATCATCACCATTAGCCTTAGCTTCTGCTTCCATCCATTGCAGCATCTTTGAGATATGTCCCTGTTTGCGGGGACTTCCGTTGATTATTAATATTTTCATGACTATCCGGTATTTACGCAATTCCCAATAATTGGACTTCAAATATTAAAGTGGAAAAAGCAGGAATAGGTCCGCTGGTACGTGTACCGTATCCCATTGTATAAGGAATATACACAATCCAATGATCTCCTATATGCATCCGTTGCAATGCTATTTGCCAGCCTTCAATAACTTCATTCAAGCGAAAAGCTTCAGGATAGTTCCGTCTCCAGGAGTTATCAAATTCACGGCCATTTATTAAAGTGCCTCTATAGTGTACTGTCACGATGCTATTCAAGCGGGGAGTATTGCCACCGGTACCTTCTTCCAATACCCGATATAGAATGCCACAGGGTAATTCTTTTATATCTCCCTCTGTACGCAATGATTCCATATAACTTTCATTCTGCAACTTATATTCTTCTTTTCTTCCCATATCTTATTATTCCTAAATGATAATATTAGCGACTTCTCCTCTGCAAAAGTACAACATTTATAATAGCTACCCAAAAACTGGCTAAGCTCATATCACGATTTTGGAGATTATGTGAATAAGCGGTATCTTTGTTCCATGAAAAAATTAGTTATTGTCGGATGTGGACGACTCGCCGGAATAGTTTCGGATGCAGTTGTCAATGGCTTGTTGCCTGATTATGATTTGATTGGAGTATATTCGCGCACTGCTGAAAAAGCAGAACGCATCGTTACTAAAATGCAGCAACATGGAAAATCTTGTGTGGCATGCGCTACACCGGAAAGTTTACTGGCACTGAAACCTGATTATCTCGTAGAGGCCGCCTCTCCTGCTGCCATGAAAGAGATTGCTTTGCCTGCTTTAAAAAACGGCACTTCAATCGTGACCCTGTCCATCGGAGCCTTGGCAGATAACACTTTCTATAAAGAAGTAATGGCAACCGCCCAGGCAAACGGTACTCGCGTATACATCGTTTCCGGTGCTACCGGAGGATTCGACGTTCTGCGGACAGCCTCTCTGATGGGAAATGCAAAAGCAAAATTCTTCAATGAAAAAGGGCCCAATGCCCTGAAAGGAACAGCGGTATATGATGAAGCTTTGCAAACTGAACAGCGTGTCGTCTTCTCAGGAAATGCGACCGAAGCCATAGCTATGTTCCCTACTAAAGTCAATGTAGCTGTTGCCGCTTCATTGGCATCTGTCGGTCCGGAAAATATGGAAATGTCCATGCAGTCTACTCCCGGATTCACGGGGGATACCCAAAGGGTGGAAATAAAAAATGATCAGGTTCATGCTGTAATAGATGTGTACAGCGCCACAGCAGAAATAGCAGGGTGGTCTGTAGTAAACACCCTGCTTAATATTACATCACCGATTGTATTTTTCTGATTCTATTATCGGTTAAATTCTTCTATATTGGCCAGTACTTTCTCGCTCAGGCGGTCAAACGCCTGGCGTGTACGGCCTGTAGAAACCTGCATGCAACGTACATGAGGATGATTCAGAAGATGCTCTCCTCCTAATGCTCCCACCGTATCACAAAAACACAGATTATCACCTTCCAACCATTTGGTAAATGCAACTTCATCCCATGCCGGAGACAATCCGGTATTAAACATTATTTTCTTATTTCCGAGTTGCTCAAATTCTGCCTCATGTAGAAGAACTGTATTCTTATTAAGACAACAGAAAATGACTTCATTTTGGGCAAGAAGTTCATTCAATGATAAGAAGCGATACCCTTTGGCTCTCGCATCCTGTTTTTCACTACGGGCGAAATAAGAAATATCCGCCCCGAAGAATTTCAGTGCATCTGCAATCATACCGCCGGATTTACCCAAGCCGACGATGCCTACTTTCAGTCCGGTGATCTCCCGGGGCATATCCTCCCAAGGATCTTGTCCAAATCCATGCAAGCAACGTACCAATTCACTGACTACATATTCCACTACCCCTTCATCACCATAATCCCGGATACCGGTTACAGTGATACCCCGCTCATTCGCATAACGAATGTCTACATTAGCACTTTCGGGAGAATACAATGAACAACACATACCGATATACTTAAATCAGGACACTTCTCCAGTACGGCACGGTTTATCTGGGAAGTATAACTCAGAAGCACGGCATCGGCATCTCCGATACGAGCTACTATTTCATCATCCCCTGTCGGTACATCAGGATACATAACGACTTCATCTGCATAGGAGTGCAGTGCTTTTTCTGCTGATGGAATCAGACTTACAGGCTCTATTGCTACAAGTTTACGAAACATAGTTTTTAATTTTTGAAAGGGCGAAGTTAACAAAAAGAGTTATATAAAACAAAAGAGCTGCCATCGATCATACGTGACAACTCTTTCTTACTATCTTTACGACAATACTTTTTCTTGTTTTTATGCGGACGGTCTTTTGCAATCCAACGCCCACCATTGCGTTCCAACTCTATCAAGCGGTTCGCCTCTTTGAATGCCGACAGGGCATCCCTACGTTTTTTCGTTTTCATTGTTCTACAACTTTATACATTACAAATAGCTGAAAGGCTAAGGTTTTGCAAAGGTAGCCAATTTTGTCGAAACTATCCCCTGCTACCCAAACTATTCTTATCCGGATTTATCTCGGAAACCATATTACGCACTTCTTTCTTATCAACTTTAGAATATAATCCCAATTGTCGTCCAGGTAATGTTTCCTCCGCATTCGTCTGTATCTTGCTCTTTTCTTCAAGAGTCTTTTCTTCTTTTTTATCCATATTGTTATCTGGTTTAGGTTAATTACTGAAATAGTAACAAACAGACAACCGCTAAGGTTCTCCATTATAGAAAAAAAGAGCTGTCAACAACTGTGACAACTCTTATATTTCTGAAAACTCCCTGAATGAAGTTCAATTACTGCTTCTTACTAAGCTTCAACTCCGTAATGAAAGCAACGATAAGGCCAATACCACCGAATACTAGGACACAAGCTCCATAAACCATAGAAACCGTTTCCCTGTAAATGCGCCAGTCATTCATATTCTTATCCAGATAACCGGGAACCGAAGTTGTACAAATTACAAATCCGATCAATAACCCTAAGCCCATACCTGCTAACAGACAGCCAATCTTCAATGCTGAGAATGAAAAGTTACTGCAAAGCTTCGGCCCATAGGTAGTATCCGGGACAAATTTATCTCCCATCTTCTCAATGAGCAGCAAGCGCTCTTTCTTACATACAAACAGCTCAAACAATTTGTAAATACCTAATGTAATAATTGCCATTATTGTAGGCACCATAATAAAATCCATCATATTCGTTTCGTTTTAAATTAGTATTTTTGTTCCTTTGTACACTTTAGACGCAGTGTCTTTTCTAAGGTTACACCTTTTATCGAAAAAAATATTTCTCACGAATCCTGTAACCTCTTATAGAGAGTTGCGTCTAAAAGATAAAATGGAGAACAACGAAATTCATATTATCGAACGCATACTGAAAGGGGAAACAGCTCTATACGAATACTTCCTGAATCAACACGGCCAACAGGTGTTTTCCCTGGTTGCCCGCATTATTTGCAATCAGGAAGATGCCGAAGAGTTGACGCAGGATGTTTTTCTGAAAGCATTCCAGAACCTCTCCTCTTTTAAAGCCACAAGTTCATTCTCTACGTGGCTTTATTCTATTGCCTATAATACGGCTATTTCTGCAGTTCGTAAAAAGAAATTCGATACCTTTGCCATGGACGATACATTGCTTGCCAACATCTCCGAACAACAAGTAGATGAAACGCTCAATGATGAAAGCGAGGAAATGATTATCAAATTAAATAGTGCCATAGAAAAGCTGAACTCCGACGAACGGGCTTTAATTACCTTATTCTACTACGAAGAAAAGACATTGAATGAAATTGCCCTGATATTGGGCCTGACAGAAAGCAATGCGAAAGTAAAATTGCATCGCGTACGCAAAAAGATATATGTACTCATAAAACAAGAGGAAGTATGAACGAGGAACAAAAAGATAAAGGACTAAAAAGAGCCATAAAAGAAGAAAACGGATTTCGTTTACCTTCCAATTTTGCCTATCGCACCATGCGGAAGGTGGAAGAAGCCATACGCCTACGCGAAAAGAAGTCGGAACGAAGAACTTTATTTGCCACAATAACAGCCTCTATATTCTTAATAGGATGCTGTATTGCCGGACTTATCATCTATTTCGGCGATACAATCAGAGAAGCTTTCACCCGAACTGAAATGGTGGAAACTGAACAGATTCAGATTCCCTCATTCTGCTTACTGATATTCATTGCAATTCCTCTGTTCGTATTATTTGATCGCTGGATGAGAAAAAGATATTATAAACACCATTCGTAAAGAAAAAGCGAGGATATCCGTTGTAGGAACATCCTCGCTTCATTTTTTTATTCAGTTCTTAGTCCAGTTTATGAATAACCAAACCCGAACGCAGTTTCGGTTCAAACCACGTTGTCTTAGGCGGCATGATGTTGCCTGTATCTGCAATATCCATCAACTGCTTCATGCTGACAGGATAAAGTGCTAAAGCAACTTTCATTTCTCCACTATCCACACGTTTTTTCAACTCACCTAAACCGCGGATACCACCAACAAAGTCAATACGTTTGTCAGAGCGCAGATCCTTGATGCCAAGGATTTCATCCAAAATGAGATTAGAAGAAATGGTAACATCCAGTACACCAATCGGATCATTATCATTGTAAGTACCCGGTTTAGCAGTCAGACTGTACCATGTACCATCCAGATAAAGAGAGAAGTTATGCAGACCAGCAGGTTTATAGATTTCAGCACCTTTCTCTTCAACTGTGAAGTTCTTACTGACAGCTGTCAGGAACTGTTCCGGAGTCAGGCCATTCAGGTCTTTAACAACACGGTTATAGTCGATAATCGTTAATTGATTAGCCGGGAAACAAACAGCCATAAAGTAATTGTACTCTTCATTACCAGTATGATTGGAGTTCTGTTTAGCTTTCTCTGCTCCCACTAATGCTGCTGCAGCACTACGGTGGTGTCCGTCGGCAATATAAAGAGCAGGCATTTTAGCAAATTCTCTGGTGATAGCCTCAATATCTTCCTGTTTATCAATAATCCAGAAAGTATGTCCGAATCCATCTCCGGGAGCGATAAAGTCATATACCGGTTTTCCGGCAGTATAGTGAGCGATAATAGTATCCAGTGTAGCATTATCAGGATAAGCAAAGAATACAGGCTCAATATTGGCATTGTTCACACGGACATGCTTCATTCGGTCTTCTTCCTTATCACGACGGGTCAACTCATGTTTCTTAATGACACCATTCATGTAGTCGGGAACATAAGCACCTACTACCAATCCATATTGCGTCTTTCCATTCATGGTCTGCGCATAGACGTAATAGTTTTCTTTATCATCCTGAACCAACCAGCCTTTGTCCTGAAACATCTGGAAGTTTTCAGCAGCTTTCTGATACACACACTCATCGTGTTCGTCAGTACCTACCGGAAAATCTATTTCGGGTTTAATAATATGATACAAGGATTTTTCGTTTCCTTTCGCCTCTTCACGCGCTTCTGCAGAGTTCAGCACATCATACGGACGGGAAGCAACTTGTTCCACCAGGTCCTGTGGAGGACGGATACCTTTAAAAGGTTTAATTATAGCCATAAGTCAAGGTGTGTTTTTAATGGATTATTGAGATTTCTTTTTCATGAAATGCACTATCAAATAGATTGCACTACCTAATATCAATACAACAGATACGCCCTCGCAAAAGCCGAGGGCGAAATCTGAAAGTTCTTTTCTGAATATGCTGCTTAGTGCAAAAACACCAGCACCTATCGTCAGATAGACAACTGCAAATTTATAGGCAGTTTTACTATTCATTCTTATTTCTTATTTACGCGGAATTTCTCGCAACCATCTTTCAGGAAGCCAACAATCTGCTGTGCAGCAGCAATACCGGCATTGATATTAGCTTCAGCAGTCTGTGCACCCATCTTCTTCGGTGTAGAGAAGTAGCGTCCGGCAAACTTGGCAGCAAATGTTTCATGAGCTGCAGGCATAATATCCGTCATGTATTTCAAGTCACCACGTTCCTCCATCAACTGGATCAGTTCTGCTTCATTGATAACCTCTTTACGGGCAGTATTTACCAATACACCATTCTTCGGCATCTTGTTTACAAGAGCATAGTTGATAGAGTTCTTTGTTTCAGCGGTAGCCGGAATATGCAATGAAACTACATTGCAAGTAGAATAGAGCTCATCAGCAGAGTCAACAGCTGTCACACCATCTTTTTCAATTACTTCTTTCGGGCAGAAAGCATCGAAAGCATAGATTTCCATTCCGAAACCTTTAGCAATACGGGCTACATTACGACCTACATTACCATATGCATGGATACCTAGTTTCTTACCTTTCAGTTCCGTACCGGAAGTACCGTTATACATATTACGGACAGCCATCACCATCATGCCGAAAGCAAGTTCGGCTACGGCATTTGAGTTCTGTCCCGGAGTGTTCATTACGCATACACCATGAGCAGTGGCTGCATCCAGATCTACATTATCGTAACCAGCACCTGCACGTACCACAATCTTCAGTTCTTTAGCTGCATCCAACACCTCGGCATCTATGATGTCACTACGGATAATGATAGCATTGGCATCTTTCACAGCATCCAGTAACTGTGCTTTCTCTGTATATTTCTCCAGCAAAGCAAGTTCATAACCTGCTGCTTCAATTTCTTTGCGAATACCGTCTACTGCAACTTTTGCAAACGGCTTGTCTGTTGCTACTAATACTTTCATGGTCTTATTGTATTAAAAAGATTCACCACAGATTAGCACGGATTATCACAGATTCCATTTATTGTTCCTATCTGTGTAATTCGTATAATCTGTGGTGAACATAATTATTAATGAAGTTTCTCAAATTCCTGCATGCAGTCAATCAAAGCCTGAACGCTTTCCTTCGGCATGGCGTTGTAGCAAGATGCACGGAAACCACCTACAGAACGGTGTCCCTTAATACCCACCATACCTCTTTCTGTGGCAAATTTCATGAAATCGGCTTCCAGCTCTTTGTATTCGTCATTCATCACAAAGCAAATGTTCATATAAGAACGGTCGGCTTTATCCGTTACTGTGCCACGGAACATTTTGTTACGGTCTATTTCAGCATACAACATGTCTGCTTTCTCTTTAGCACGTTTCTGCATTTCTGCTACACCACCGTTAGCTTTTATCCAGCGTAAAGTCTGCAAAGCGGCATAAATAGGAAGTACAGGAGGTGTGTTGAACATAGAGCCGCCGTCAATGTGAGTCTGATAATTCAGCATAGTAGGGATATAGCGTGATACCTTGCCCACAGCATCGTTCTTTACAATAACGAAAGTAACACCGGCTGGAGCCAAATTCTTCTGCGCACCGCCATAGATACAAATATATCTAGAAACGTCAATAGGACGAGAGAAAATATCAGATGACATATCAGCAATCATAGGAACCGGAGAATCCAGGTCTTCATGAAGTTCTGTTCCATAGATTGTGTTATTAGTTGTGACGTGGAAATAATCTGCATCAGCGGGAACCGTATAATCTTTGGGAATATAGGTATAGGTCGCTTCAGCGGAAGATGCCACTTCTACTACCTCACCGAAAGCCTTGGCTTCTTTCATCGCTTTCTTAGCCCATACGCCTGTATTCAGGTAAGCAGCTTTTTTTTCGAGGAAATTGAAAGGTATCATACAGAATTCCAAGCTGGCTCCACCTCCCAAGAATAGTACCGAGTACCCTTCCGGGATGTTCAACAGTTCCTTAAACAAAGCAACAGCTTCGTCTACTACAGGCTGAAAATCTTTAGCACGGTGACTGATTTCCATGATGGAAAGGCCTGACCCATTAAAATCAAGAACGGCTTTTGCTGTCTTCTCCATTACCCCGCGTTGCAAGATAGATGGTCCCGCATTGAAATTATGCTTTTTCATTTGAAGTTTGTTTTGGTTATACAATTTGTTTATATCTTACATTGGGCGAAATTACACATTATTTTCAGTTTTCCAAAAAAATCGCTAATAAATTTACGAATTTCCGCATAATTTTCTTTCAAATTAGTTAAATCTGAATTTTTATGCTTTCATTTTGTAACTACATCCCTAGTAAACAATGATCTAAAGCATAAAAAAAATATCTTTTTGAATTATTCTTTAATCATTTCATTTCGAGAATTGACAAATTGTCATTATTTGGCTTCTTCAATAAGTGTTTTTATGCCCTTTATCTTCTCGTTTCGTATTAAATTCAAAGTTTGTTTTATCTTTTTGCGAGATACGGCTGCAAAAGAATAGTGGTCCTTTACATCAATCCGTCCTATTTCGTCTTTATTCAAGTTACCTTTTTTAAAGAGAAAGCCCACAATATCTATCTTATTGATTTTATCTTTTTTGCCTTTCCCTATATATAATGTTACGTATTCGGGCAAGGACGGCTTGGGAGGCACTTGGGGCAATATGAATTCTTCCGGCTCATCGGCTATATATCCGGGCAGTGTTTCTTCAGCATGAAGAATAACGTATGAATTTCCTTCGGCTTCCCAACGGGCGGTACGTCCGTTACGATGGATATAACCGTCCTCATTGGCAGGTAGATGATAATGTACCACGTTCTCTATTTCGGGGATATCCAGTCCGCGAGCGGCCAGATCGGTAGAAATAAGCACATGGCAACTTCCGTTGCGGAATTTATATAGGGAGCGTTCACGGTCATCCTGTTCCATGCCGCCATGAAAAATGCCACATTGAAACTTCTTGGATTGAAGATACTTTCCTACCCTTTCCACACTTTCACGGTGATTACAGAAAACCAATGTCGATTGGCTTCCCAAGGTACAAAGTAGTTTATACAAGGTTTCAAGTTTGTCTTTTTCCGGAGATAGTACCTTATATAAATGCAGTCGCTGGGTAAGCTGCTCTTCCGGATTTAAAAAATTCAATTTAATGGTCTTGTTCAGCCCCGTAAACTGCGGAATCTCTTCCGCATCGGTGGCCGACAACAGAAAACGGCGTTGCAGACCGGGTAACTGTCCTATGACAGTCGCCATCTCTTCCTGAAAACCGAATTCCAGACATTTATCAAATTCATCTATTATCAAAATGGAAACCGTGTCTGCATCAAAATTCTGTTTGGAAAGATGGTCATTCATACGGCCCGGTGTACCGATGATAACTGATGGCTGCACCCCTTTGATGGTACGGTGCTCTTCCATGGCAGGTCGTCCGCCATAGCAACTTACAGCCTTGAATGGCGTATTCATGGATTTGAATACCTGATCTATTTGTAAAGCCAGCTCCCGGGAAGGAACCAGCACTATAGCCTGTACGCCTGTTATACCAGGCTTCAAACTCTGCACCAAAGGCAACAGATAAGCTAACGTCTTGCCGGATCCCGTAGGAGACAATAATATTAAGTCTTTTCCCTCTTTCCAAGCATCAATGGACGCCTCTTGCATCGGGTTCAGTCGCTCAATTTTCAAATTGGCTAGTATGTTCTCTATCATATTTATTTTCGTTTTATACAAAAGTAAAGAAAAAGCCCGATAAAAGTTCACTTTTACCGGGCTTATTTTCATTATTAATAAAAGGAGATCCTGATATTATCCTCCGAAGTTATCGTACATGATAGAAGAAGGTTCAACACCCAGACTATCCAGCATCTTAACGACTGCATTAGACATCGGACCGGGACCACACATGTAGTATTCAATATCTTCGGGAGCTTCGTGATCCTTCAGATAAGTTTCATACATCACATTGTGAACGAAACCTGCGGTATACTTCACGCCTGCTGCATCGGCTGCGGGATCCGGACGGTCCAAAGCCAGATGGAAGTGGAAGTTTGGGAAGTCTTTTTCCAATTGCTGGAAATCTTGCAGATAGAATACTTCATTCAATGCACGCGCACCATAGAAATAGTGAAGTTCACGGTCGGTAGTGTGCAGTGTCTTGGTCATGTGCATAATCTGCGCACGCAATGGAGCCATACCGGCACCACCACCTACCCAAATCATTTCCTTCTTAGAATCGAAGATCGGGTGGAAGTCTCCGTAAGGACCACTCATCGTTACCTTGTCACCCGGTTTCAGCGTAAAGATATAAGAAGAAGCGATACCCGGCATTACATCCATGAAGCCCGGGCCCTGGTCTTTCGGCTTGAACGGAGGCGTGGCGATACGTACCGTCAGCATGATGCGGTCGCCCTCTGCAGGATAGTTAGCCATGGAGTAGGCACGGATGGTTTCTTCATCGTTGCGGCATTTCAGGCCCAGCAGACCGAATTTCTCCCATGCAGGCAGATACTCCTCGCCGATAAGAGACTTGTCGATGTCCTTGTCGTAATCCATGGAGAATTTAGGAATCTTAATCTGCGCATAAGAACCGGGGATGAAGTCCATGTGCTCGCCCTTGGGCAATGCCACGATAAACTCTTTGATAAACGTAGCCACGTTCTTGTTGGAGATAACCTCGCACTCCCACTCTTTGACGCCGAGTACGGACTCGTCGATTTTGATGCCCATGTCTCCCTTCACCTTCACCTGGCAGCCCAGACGCCAGTGGTCCTGAACCTGCTTACGGCTGAAGTGAGGTATTTCGGAAGGCAGAATCTCGCCGCCGCCCTCTACAACCTGGCATTTGCACTGTCCGCAAGAGCCCTTGCCACCGCAAGCAGAGGAAAGGAAGATGCCGTTGACAGACAGCGTATTCAGCAGCGTCGAACCGGAAGCGCTTCCAGTTCCTTTTCGCCGTTGATAGTCAATTTCACAT
>ERZ791618.582-NODE-582-length-16752-cov-2.125052_pt1 | contig 16752 bp, 15 predicted proteins | sample MGYA00510059_ERZ791618 | MGnify/ENA primary metagenome ERZ791618 (study PRJEB30046, sample SAMN00715159) | human gut metagenome | study: EMG produced TPA metagenomics assembly of the A metagenome-wide association study of gut microbiota in type 2...
CTAAGAGATACTTTACAGCATCGATATTAACGGAATCATAAATCGGTTTGGAACCTGTGCCAACGGTTATATATTCGACTCTACTCCTCCAGAAGGAGAAACACTGGAACTATGGGTAGACAATAATGGACGTATAGCCCACCTAAAGGGTAACCTTGATCCGCGTTTACTGCGTTTTGCCTGCTGGATGGCTTATGGCGTGATGACCGTACCTTATCAAACGGTCGCCATCCACACCAGTACAATTGTATGTCAGGGCAAAGCGGTACTCTTTCTGGGCGAAAGCGGTACAGGAAAAAGTACACATACACGCTTATGGCGTGAAAATATAGAAGAAGCCACACTACTGAATGATGACAGCCCCATTGTCCGCATTACAGACGGACAGCCATGGGTATGGGGCAGCCCTTGGAGCGGAAAAACACCTTGTTATAAAAAAGAATGTTATCCTCTTGCTGCCTGTGTCCGTTTGTCACAAGCACCATTCAATAAGATTAGAAGACTGACTGTGGCAGAGGCCTATGCTTCATTACACCCTTCGTGTCCACCACCTTTTCTTATGATGAATCTTTATATGATTCCATCTGTGAAGTACTGAATGCTATACTCACCAATGTACCTGTATATCATTTGGCTTGCTTGCCGGATGCGGATGCGGCCCGTCTATCTTATGAAACAATCTTTGGGACATGCGAAAAATAGTGGTATCCAACAACTTCTTTAACGAAGCCGCCAAAGCATTAAAACAAGGACAGACAGTAAAGTTACTTATTGGCGGACACAGTATGTACCCTTTCATCAGAGGAGGAATAGACCTGGTGGAAGTAGTTCCCTTCTCTTCTGAAGAAGAACTGCCTGCTTGGTGTTGTCCTTTTTACCAATGGAATGGAAAATATTTAATCCATAGATATATAGGTAAGAAGGAAATGAGTATATGATGCTGGGAGATGGAAATCTAGCACGCATTGAACGAGTGAAACGGGAAGATATTATCGGAATATTAAGAACCATCTACCGCCCTGACGGAACAACACAGGATTGCCGGGATACACAGTGGCTGAAGAAGGCAAAATGGTGGTATCGGTTACGTTTTTTACGACGATGGCTGTTACTAGTCTTAGTTTTCACCTCCGGAAAGGTAAAAATAAGCAGTGTACAGCATAAAAAATGAACAAGTTCATTTTTTATGCCCTTGGTTTGCATTATCTTTGCCCCGGAAAAGAAAACAGTGAATTCAGCAGAAGAATATGACTCCGATACAAAAACAGTTTTTTGCACTGGTGCAATCAGGTCTATGGGGTACCCCTGTAGATACTACTCTATTTAATATACAAACAGATTGGGCACAACTGTACCAATCAGCCAAAGTGCAAGCCCTACTAGGCATCACATTCGATGGTATGCAAACTCTGCCGCAAGAACTGCGTCCGAAGCGTGAACTTTATTTAAAGTGGTGCAATGCATTACTGCAAATAGAAGAAAACAATCACATTCTGAATCAAGAAATCGCCAAAGTATACACGCTCTATCGTGCCAATCAGATAGAGCCCGTTTTGCTGAAAGGACAAGGAGTGGCACAGAATTACCGGAATCCATTGCACAGACAATGCGGAGACATTGATTTATATATAGGTCCCAAGAATTATGAAAAGGCCAACAAGCTGTTAAGGACAGAATCTACCGGAGAACACGAAGAGAATCATAAACATACATGTATACACTGGCATGGTGTAGACATAGAAAACCACCGCGTACTCTCCCGGCTCAGTTCTCCTTCCTCCGACAAGAGTTTCCAACAGGAAATAGCCCGGTGGCATGGTATAACTGCTTGCCGGAATCTAGAAATAGAAGGTTACCAAGTAACTCTCCCTCCCCTATCTTTCGATGTAGCCTACGTGCTGACACACTCTGCCTGCATTTCCTCAATGAGGGAATCGGACTCCGCCAGGTATGCGATTGGGCCAACATACTCCATACGCAAAAAGACAATATCGATCTTAAAGAAATTGCTAATTTACTGCAGAAATGGGGATTAAGCAAAGCTGCTAAAGTATTCGGAGTTGTTGCCGTAAACTATCTGGGACTCCCCATGGAAGAGTTGCCTATCCCCTATACTCAAAAAGATATAGAAACCGGTGAATGGTTACTCAATGATATATGGCAAGGAGGTAATTTTGGGCAACATAACCAAAATCGCAAGCAACGCCCTAAAGGATATTGGAGTGGAAAATGGTACACTTTACCCGCGCCACTCAACGATGCCGTGAATTCGGAGCCTTGGCACCGGCCGAAGCACGTTGGTATCCTCTTATGCTCGCCGTTCATTCTGCTCAGGTACAATGGAATAAAATGTGGAACAGAAATTAATTAGAAAATAGAATGAAAAATAAGTATTTAATCGCCATAGGAACCCTGTTAGTAGTATTATTAGTAGGAGTTACCGTATTATTACTCTCTGAAAAGCAAACCAATAAAGAATTGGTACAGGAATTTCAACTGGAAAAGGAAGACCTGGAAAACGAATATACGCGCTTTGCACAACAGTACGATGAATTGAAACTGACAGTTTCCAATGACTCCCTGTCTGTACTGTTGGAACAGGAACAATTAAAAACCCAACGTTTACTGGAAGAATTGCGTACTGTAAAAAGCAGTAATGCCGCAGAAATACGCCGCCTGAAAAATGAGCTTGCTACTCTGCGTAAGGTTATGATAGGATATATCAATCAGATAGATTCATTGAACCGCCTCACTGCTCATCAGAAGGAGGTAATTGCACAAGTGACGCAGAAGTATAACGATGCTTCCCGCCAAATCAGCAATCTGTCGGAAGAGAAAAAGAATCTGAATAAGAAAGTCACCCTTGCCGCCCAGTTAGACGCTACCAATATCAACATACAGGCTGTCAACAAACGGGACAAGACAGCCAAGAAGGTGAAAGACGTAGTAAAATTCAAAATAGGATTCACAATCGTCAAGAATATAACTGCCGAGACAGGAGAACGTACTATCTACGTACGTATCACCAAACCGGACAATGATGTATTGACCAAAAATCCAGCGAATACCTTCCCATACGAGAACCGCGAACTGGGTTATTCCATCAAGAAGTACATTGAATACAACGGTGAAGAACAAAATATAACCGTATATTGGAACGTGGAAGAATACTTATATGCAGGTACTTACCGTGTAGATCTCTTCGCTGACGGAACACTTATCGGCTCGCAATCCTTTACATTGAACTAAAAAAGATTAAATTATTTTGAGGTCTCACTGAAAGCCTATACATTTGCATCGTTGTTTATGCAATTATTGTTGCTTCACAAAACAACGTTTTAATCACCTTAATAATGTATAGACACGATGAGAAAGTTCTTCTGTTTCACTTGGTTGGTATGTCTGACCTTCTCAGTCTGCGCACAAGAGGTTTTAAGCCTTGATAGTTGCCGTGCATTGGCCATTGCCAATAACAAAGAACTACTGATAAGCCAGGAAAAAATAAACTCTGCGCATTATCAGCGAAAGGCAGCATTTACCAATTACCTTCCCGACATTTCCGCCACCGGTGGATATATGCGCACCCAAAAAGAAATTTCACTATTGAGCGATGCCCAGAAAGGTGCATTAGGTTCAATGGGAACTCAAGTAAGCGGTGCTATGCAAAATGGTATACAAGGTATATTGACACAGCATCCTGAGTTAACACAGAATCCACAATTCATGGCGCTGATTCAGGCATTGGGCAACGCAGACATTGCTTCTCCTCTCAATGGTCTCGGAAACTCCCTCGTTGATGCATTCCGTACAGATACCCGCAACATGTACGCCGGTGCTCTGACGTTGACACAACCGCTGTACATGGGTGGAAAAATTCGCGCTTACAACAAGATTACCAAATACGCCGAAGAACTGGCACGCCAACAGCATGATAGTGGTCTGCAAGATGTAATCCTCAGTACCGACCAGGCTTATTGGCAAGTCGTATCGCTTGCCAGCAAAAAGAAGCTGGCAGAAGGTTACCTCAAATTATTGCAGAAACTGGAAAGCGATGTGGATAAGATGATTGCTGAAGGTGTCGCTACCAAAGCAGATGGTCTGTCGGTAAAAGTAAAAGTAAACGAAGCGGAAATGACACTCACCAAAGTGGAAGATGGACTAAGCCTTTCCAGAATGTTACTATGTCAACTATGTGGTCTGGACCTCTCCTCTCCCATCCTCCTGAAAGATGAAAAGGAAGATGACCTCAAGCCCGATCCGGTAGCTGCCAACGGCATTGATCTCAATACGGTTTATGCTACACGACCGGAAGTACGCAGCCTGGAACTTGCCACGGAAATCTACAAACAGAAAGTAAATGTCACCCGTTCTGAATACTTACCATCATTGGCTTTGATGGGTAGCTACATGATGACCAATCCTTCTGTTTTCAACGGATTTGAAAAGAAATTCAAAGGCATGTGGAATGTCGGCGTAGTATTACAAGTGCCCATCTGGCATTGGGGAGAAGGTATGTATAAGGTAAAAGCGGCCAAAGCAGAGGCCCGCATCGCCCAATATCAGTTGGATGATGCCAAAGAAAAGATTGAGCTTCAAGTCAACCAGTCGGTTTTCAAAGTGAATGAAGCTGCAAAGAAGCTGATTATGGCAGAAAAGAATCTGGAAAAAGCGGATGAAAACCTCCGTTATGCCACACTCGGATTTGAAGAAGGCGTGATAGCTGCCAGCAACGTACTCGAAGCACACACAGCCTGGCTTTCTGCCCAGTCCGAAAAGATAGATGCACAGATTGACGTAAAACTGACTGACATCTATCTGAAGAAGGCGTTGGGAGAATTAAAAATTAATAATTAAAAATTAAAAGGGTGAGAGCTCATAAATCATAAATCTGAAATCATAAATCATAAGATGGATACCAAATCACAAAACAGTAACATGCTACTAGCGTTCTTAACGCTGACAGGCGTCATTGCCATTGTAGCCGTAGTAGGTTTCTTCATGTTGCGCAAAGGACCGGAAATCGTACAAGGTCAAGCTGAAGTCACGGAGTATCGGGTATCAAGCAAAGTGCCGGGACGAATTCTGGAATTCCGCGTAAAGGAAGGACAAAGTGTACAAGCCGGGGATACCCTCGCCATACTGGAAGCTCCGGATGTGTTAGCTAAGCTGGAACAGGCTCGGGCTGCAGAAGCCGCTGCTCAGGCACAGAATGAGAAAGCACTGAAAGGCGCCCGCCACGAACAGGTACAGGCTGCCTTTGAGATGTGGCAAAAAGCCAAAGCAGGACTTCAAATAGCCGAGAAATCTTACAAACGTGTGAAGAACCTTGCTGATCAGGGGGTGATGTCAGCCCAAAAGCTGGATGAGGTGACTGCAAACGTGATGCTGCCGTTGCAACAGAGAAAGCTGCCAAAGCTCAATACGACATGGCAAAGAACGGCGCGGAACGGGAAGATAAAGCAGCAGCTTCCGCTCTGGTAGATCGTGCCAAAGGAGCCGTTGCAGAAGTAGAATCTTATATCAAAGAAACTTATCTTATAGCCCAGACTGCCGGAGAAGTTTCGGAAATCTTCCCCAAAGTGGGTGAATTGGTAGGAACCGGTGCACCGATCATGAACATAGCCATACTGGATGATATGTGGGTAACATTCAATGTCCGGGAAGATTTGCTGCAAGGCCTGACAATGGGAACTGAATTCGAAGCTTTCGTTCCGGCATTGGATAAAAATATCCGCCTGAAAGTGAACTACATGAAGGATCTTGGTACTTATGCAGCCTGGAAGGCTACGAAAACAACCGGGCAATTTGACCTGAAGACTTTTGAGGTAAAAGCTTTACCACAGGAGAAAGTGGAAGGATTGCGTCCCGGAATGTCGGTGATACTGAAGAAGTGATTAAGGGTTAGTGATAAGGAAAAGGATGGCACGAGATAAGAAATATATAGCTTTGTGGAACGTCATGAAACGGGAAGGCCGACGGCTCGTTTCCCGTCCGCTGTACCTGTTCTGCATGGTGATAGCGCCGTTGTTCTGCTACGTGTTCTTCACGACGCTGATGGATTCGGGTTTACCGGTCAATATGCCTGTAGGGGTGGTGGATCAGGATATGACATCCACTTCGCGCCAATTGATGCGAAACCTGGATGCATTTGAGCAGACCGCCATCGTAGCCCATTATCCTACTATCAACGAAGCACGTGCCGCCATGCAGAAAGGAGAAATCTACGGATTCTACTACATTCCGAAAGGTACCACTGCCAAGGCGCAATCTCAACGGCAGCCTACCGTATCGTTCTATACCAACAATACGTTGCTTATCGCCGGTTCTCTGCTCTACAAAGATATGAAGATGATGAGCGAGTTGGCATCGGGAGCCGCCGCACGCACCAGTTTGTATGCTAAAGGTGCTACGGAAGACCAGGCTATGGCATTCCTGCAACCCATCGTCATCGATACACATCCGCTGAACAATCCGTGGCTGAATTACTCCGTATATCTGTGTAACACATTTGCACCAGGTGTATTGATGCTGCTTATATTTATGATAACGGTTTACTCCATCGGCGTGGAAATAAAAGACCGTACCGCACGCGAATGGCTGCGCATGGGAAATAATTCCATCTACATCTCCCTTGCCGGAAAGCTATTGCCGCATACGGCTATTTTCTTCCTGATGGGAATATTATATAATGTATATTTATATGGCTTCCTGCACTTCCCCTGCAACAGTGGCATCATGCCGATGCTTCTTGCCACCCTCTGCCTTGTACTGGCTTCACAAGGGATGGGTGTACTGATGATAGGTACATTGCCTACCCTGCGTCTGGGACTGAGCTTTGCATCCTTATGGGGAGTGCTTTCATTCTCTATGTGCGGACTATCATTCCCAGCTATGGCAATGCATCCGGTGCTGCAAGGATTAGCCAATCTGTTCCCGCTGCGTCACTATTTCCTGATCTATGTAGATCAGGCCCTGAACGGTTATCCGATGATTTATTCATGGATAAACGATGTGGCGTTACTTATTTTTATGATGCTTCCTTTCTTTGTCGTACACCGGCTCAAAGAAGCGTTGATTTATTATAAATACGTGCCCTAATGAAACATCTGACGTTCAAACAGAAAGTAGTACAAGGTATCCACGACCTATTCTATATCTGGATACGGGAATTCCGCACGACCTTTCGCGATCAGGGTGTGCTCATCTTCTTTGTGCTTGTCCCGTTGGTGTATCCACTGATTTATGCTTTCATTTATACCAATGAAACCATACGGGAAGTACCTGCTGTGGTAGTGGATAACTCACGCAGTTCGTTAAGCCGCGAATACCTGCGCAAAGTGGACTCCAGTCCGGAAGTGAAGATTGTATCTTATTGCGCCGACATGGAGGAAGCCAAACTGATGCTGAAAGATCGTCTGGCTTATGGCATTATCTATATACCTGCTGAATTCAGTGAAGATATTGCACGGGGAAAGCAAACACAGGTCAGTCTGTATTGCGATATGAGCGGATTACTTTATTATAAATCTCTGCTGAACACCAATACCAGCGTGTCATTAGCTATGAATGCAGATATCAAAATGCAACGTGCCGGCAATACCACCAACCGCCAGGATGAGATTACCGCCTATCCGATAAAATATGAAGATGTTACCTTATTCAACCCTGCAAACGGTTTTGCGGCTTTCCTGATACCTGCGGTATTGATACTGATTATTCAGCAAACCTTGCTGCTGGGTATCGGACTTTCTGCCGGAACAGCCCGCGAACAGAATCGTTTCAAAGATTTGGTTCCTATCAACCGCCACTACAACGGCACATTACGTATCGTGCTGGGTAAAGGCTTAAGTTACTTCATGGTGTATGCACTTGTCTCCGTATATGTGCTCTGTGTAGTGCCACGCCTGTTCAGTCTCATCCAGATAGCTCAACCGGGTGTACTGACCCTCTTTATGTTGCCTTATCTGGCAGCATGTATTTTCTTTGCCATGACAGCTTCTATTGCCATACGCAACCGTGAAACCTGCATGTTAATATTCGTCTTCACATCCGTACCTTTATTGTTCCTTTCAGGTGTTTCCTGGCCGGGAGCCGCCATGCCGGATTTCTGGAGATACTTTTCTTATATCTTCCCGTCCACTTTCGGCATCAATGGCTACGTACGCATTAATAGCATGGGAGCTACACTGGGCGAAGTAGCCTTTGAATACCGTGCATTATGGATACAGGCAGGCATCTACTTCCTGACTACTTGCTGGGTATATCGTTGGCAGATTATCCAGAGCAGGAAGCATGTGATTGAAAAATATAAAGAGTACAAGAATAAATAATAATTTCAAGAGATTATTATCCATTCTGCAGGACATCTTCTTTCTCCGGAGCAGTAGGCTCCGGCCTCCTTTCAGGGGCAAACGGGTCGAAATAATAAATATTTTTAGTATCCAACCAATGCAGGAAAAAGGGCAAGCGCCGCATAAAGCGACTATAATCCTTACGCACGGCAGGCGTCCAAGCAGCTTCAGCAGCAGCTACAAGACGTGGAAAGACCATAAAATCCAATCGTTTGACATCAGCGACACGTTCTGTCCAAAGTGAATACTGCATACCCATAATCTGGCTTTCATACCCCTTAAACAGATGTTCTATCGAACGAGGGAATGAGAAAACATCCTCTATCGGATTATATCCATCCCAGTAACGCCCAACATTGTGTGTGGAATACTGCACAAAGTCGCCATACATCGGACGGCGCGGAGTCATAATAACACGATATCCACTTTCGAGAGCTTTCAACAACTGATACCGACGATCATGACGCCACCACATCACTACTGCTTTATCCGGCGATACACCGGCATCCACAATCTCATCCCAACCGATCATTGTTTTACCTTTGGCAGCAATAATATCTGCCACACGGCGCACAAAGTATTGCTCCAATCCAGTTTCGTTCATTAATTGTTTATCTTTAATAAACTGCTGTATCTGTGGATCTGTAAACCATTCCTGATTACCGAAATGCACTTCATCACCTCCAATATGAATATAAGGAGAGGGAAACAAAGTGATCAGTTCATCCAGCACATCACTTATGAAACGGAACGTTTCTTCTTTGCAAGGGTGAAAAGTAAAATCTTTCCATCGTCCTTCACCCCCACCAGACAATTCCGGATAAGCACGGCAAGCAGCAGTGGCATGTCCGGGCATATCAAATTCCGGCACAATCATTATGTGCCGTGCAGCTGCATAGGCAACAATATCTTTAATATCCTCCTGCGTATAGAAGGCAGCAGGTGCCGACGGATCATGATAATTCCCTTTGGATCCAACTTTTGTCAACAAAGGATATTTCTTTATTTCAATACGCCATCCCGGTTCATCGTCAGATGCCAATGAAAAACATTCAGGCGAAGAGAAGCCATTATATCAAGCAATTGCTTGACTTTCTCCTTACCAAAGAAATGGCGGCTCTCGTCGAGCATAAAACCTCGCCACGAATAACGGGGAGCATCATTGATTACACAAGCGCTCGTAGTGCCTTTTCCGGAACGTAAGAGTTGCTTCAAGGTTTCTTCTCCCCGGAATGCTCCGGTTACAGTAGTCGATTGAATAAAAACAGAATCGGGAGTTATCTCCAAACGATAAGCCTCATCAGAACCCACAGTGCAATCCGGTGCAATGCGTTGTATCACTCGTGCCGGAAGCACATTATTTGTTTCCAATGCCTTATTTTCGGCAATAGTTAAGATAAACTCTCCCTTTACCGGACGATATTGTGCCGGTTCAGGAATCACATTTTGTGCAAAGATAAAGACTGGCAGAAAAAGACTCACTGCCAACAGGTTAATTTTAGTTGTCATCATTGATATATCTTAAAACAATTTCCCATTTCGAATTCCAGTACCCCACCCTTCACGATCTCATCATGCGTTATCCACAAACGGTTCAATTTCTTACCGTTCAATGATACCGACTGGATATAGATGTTCTGAGGCGAGTTATTATGCGCTATGATTTTGAAATTCTTACCGGAGTAAAAATGTGTATCCAGCTTTATCTCTACGCTTTCGAAGACAGGACTGGTAATCTCATAACGGGGATTTCCCGGACAAACCGGATGAATGCCCATAGCGGCCAATACATACCATGCCGACATCTGCCCTACATCTTCGTTTCCGCACAATCCCAGAACATCGTCACCATAAGCTTTATCACAAATCTTTCTCGTCCACTTCTGTGTCAGCCACGGGCAAGAAGAGTAATTGAAAAGGAATGGTACATGATGGTTTGGTTCATTAGGATGATTATAATAATCATTCCACAAAAAATCCTCCGGAACATTGGCAAAGAACTCTTCCAATTCCGCATCAAACTTCTTTTGTCCTCCCATCAGCGCTTTCATTCCGTCAATATCATGAGGGACAAACCAACCTTGCTGGAAAGGATTGCTTTCCGTAGTACCCTGATCCTGTGCCGTACGACCTCGCCAAGGCAACCAGCCTCCACCCTTCACGCGGGCACGGAACCACTGCACGCTGTCGCACCACACATTCCGGTAAGCTTTGGCACGCTTTTCATATTCAGCTGCTTCTTTCTTTTTGCCCAAGGAACTCATGAGTTGTCCTAAGCACCAATCCGTATAAGCATACTCCAACGTATGGGAAAGACTGCCGGGAGTATATCCCAGGTCTCCATTACCAAACTGCTCTGTGTATTCGCAGCATATTCAACGGCTTTCTGTACATCATACTCCCGGATCCCCTTTTCATAGGCATCCGCCAGCACCGAGATAGCGGGATTTCCCAACATACAGCCGGAATATGCATTCACTACTTCCCAACGCGGGTAATACTCCTTCCCACTTAATTGCGCAATCTGAATCAAAGAGTTTATCTCATCATTCACCAATCGGGGATTAATCAATGTTTGCAATGGAAACTGGCTACGGAATACATCCCAACCGCTAAATACAGTACGATAAGTAAAATTCCCAGTCTGGTGAATCTTCTTATCCGCACCTATATATCGGCCGTCACAATCAGAGAAGCAGCGTGGATCGATCATTGTATGATACAAAGAGGTGTAAAAGATAGTCTTATCCCTTTCGCTTCCCTCAACCTTCACCGAAGAGAGTGCCTGATTCCACAGATTACGTGTATTTTCTTTTACCCGCTCAAAATTCCAGTCCGGAATATCCTGTTCCAGATTGCGCTGGGCACCTTCCATGCTGACAAACGATATACCGCACTTCAGTTGCACCTGTTCGTCTTTCCGGGTAGGAAACTCTGTATAAAAGCCCAAGTGCTTTCCCTTTGCTTTCCCGGGAGCAGGTATTATCCGAGCATCCTTAATATAGTTGAAATAGGCCGGATTATCATTGGCATCATTCTTTCTGCTAATACCCTCAGGAATAGAAGCACTCCAAACACCGTATTCCGTCAATGGGCGATCGAAACAGCAATAGAAGTAAACGGTATAATCAGATTTACCCGAGCCATTTCCCCAACCTCCACAAGCGGGCGTGCATTTCATCCATCCCCGAATCGTATATTCGTCTACTTTTTCCACATACTGTTCATCGGATGTGCCACCAATTCTACGGGCCAGATCGATCTGGATACGTGACTTTTCCGACTCCGGATATGTGAAACGCAGAATCCCCGAACGAGGTGCGGATGTCAGTTCCACCTTCACCTGATAATCTTGCAAATATACCGAATAGTATCCGACCTGTGTAATCTCCGTATCATGGGAATATCTGGAACGGTAACCTTCCTCCAGTTTATTTTCGGTTCCCTTGAATGTCCGTAATGGTCCGGTGGTAGGCATTACCAGAAAGTTTCCGAAATCACCATACCAGCCGATACCACTTAAATGCGTAAAGCTGAAGCCTTCGATAGTAGAATGATGCCACGAATATCCGGGACCATTATCGCCACCGGTTTTAGTATCCGGACTCAACTGTACAAGTCCGAAAGGAGTACAACTTCCCGGAAAGGTTTTCCCCAATCCATGCCCCGACTTTCCGGCCTCTGCCGAAGTTGAAGCACCAATAATCGTATTGACATAATCCACCGGCTCTTTTTGAGCAAATGACAAAATAGAAAAAGAAATCAATAAAGCCAATAGCCAAGACCTGCCATGTTTCATAGAATAATAAAATAGAAAAAGTTACCGGATATGTTTTTTAATTAACGGATATAATACTTCCGCATAGCGCATAAAGCCCAGATCTGTAAAATGAATACCATCAACAGTAGCCTCACCATCGTGCCCGATGATATCCTTTGAAGAAAGAAGATAGATATTCTTCTCGCCCTTTTTCTTCATTGACTGGAAAATAGCCGCAATCGTTTCATTTTTAGCTTTCACTTCCCGAGCAACCCTTTTATCAAAACGGGAATGAGTGAAAATAGGATCTTCTACAAAAAGTATGGGAGTATCGGGATGTTTGCTGCGAACGATAGAGTAAAATTTCTCCGCCCGTTCTTTCATCTGTTCCACTGTGGCGTTAGGAAGGAAATCAAGCACAAACATGGAAGCATCGACCGTAGCTATAAGTTCCGCAATCTCCAGATCGAGTAAAGCATTACCGCTAAACCCTAAGTTGATACATTCACGATTGAGCCAACGTTCCAGAATATTTGTATGGGCCATTCCGGGACGGGAAGCACAACCACCCTGCAAAATACTAGTCCCATAAAAAACAACGGGCTTCTCACGTACCGGCAAATCAACAGTAGGCTGGTCAAGCGTAGAAAGGCTATCCACACCGATTGCCAATGAGGTGACCCCGTCATACAAAGAGAGATATAAAAGATATTCCCGTTCTTCAGGATCCATATTCTTCACGATAGTAGCTTCATTTACCTTTCCCTGAGGACGCCCGCTACCGGCAAAAACCCACTTGCCATCTTGCAGACAATAAAGATCCAATCCTTTGATTCCAGTAGGAGTCATGTGGTTCATGCTTCTGTTATCCCTCACTTCCCACTTTGCCCCAATGCATGTAGAATTGGAACGGAAGCGCAAAGCAAGTCCGGCACTATTGCGTCCTAAATCCCAAAGCGGTTTGCGGGAAACAGATTCCAAAGAAGCCGGAAGGCGTTCGTAACGGGTAAGAGTAGCATCCATAGCTTTGCCCAACAGGGGATAAGCGGAAGCATCGTGATAAAGAAGCTGGGCATGAGTAGAAGCTGCCAGCAGCAATCCGAAAATTAAAGCTTTGGTTCTCATGATTTAATAGATATTAAGATGACCCAAAGTTACACTGAAAAACTACATTTTTCATTCGTTTTACATCAATTAACAAGCAAGATGTTCTACAAATACGAAAGATTCGTAACTTTGATAAAAACTATATAGTATGAAAAAACTCAATTTTCTCCTTAGCAGTCTGCTACTATGCATGTGCTGCACCATTCAAGCTAAAAACAAAGTGATTGAACAACCTCCGTTCGTCGTAAGTAGCACCACCTCTATTGAAGTCAGCCAGGTCGAAATCAGTGACACGGCCACAGTCCTGCACATTTTTGCCAAATACCGGCCTAAAAACTGGATAAAGATTGCTTCGGGAAGTTACTTACAAGATAATAACGGAAAGACTTACCAACTACGTTCGGGCATAGGCATCACGCCGGATGCAGAGTTCTGGATGCCGGAATCCGGTGAAGCTGAGTTTCAGCTGGTGTTTCCTCCCCTTCCCGCCTCCGTTACATCCATCGACTTCACAGAAGGTGCCGACGTTGAAAATGGATTCAGTATTTGGGGAATCCAGTTGAAAGGCAATAATCTGCCGAAGTTAGTACTGCCGAAAGAGGCTGTTATCCATAAAGCAGACAAAGAAACTGCCCTGCCAGACCCTGTCATCGAATATGGTAAAGCTACCTTGAAAGGTAAGTTACTGGATTTCCGTCCCGGCATGTTCAAGACCATGACTCTGGTATCGTGGGAAAGTGCCAAAGGCGATATATCGGAAGTGCTGGTAGATATCCAACCGGATGGTAGTTTCAGCAAAGAAATACCCCTGGCAAGTACTACTCCCGTCTCTATATATATGTCCGGTAGCTCACCCCTCCAACTATTTATGGAACCGGGAAAAACGACTGAAGCATATATCAATTTGCGTGAGATCTCCCGCCGCCGGTCTAAATTCCATAGCGAGGAGAAGCCTTATGGAGAGATTATATACATTAACGGCCCCTTAGCAACCGTTGCACAAGAATTGAACCAGGATATGCCCGGTACCAATGTACAAGATAAAGTATATAAAGATATGAAGGCATTTGCCGGTATGGATATAGACACTTACAAATCAAAAGTACTGGAATTGTCTGCTGAAGTGCAAACGGAAATAGATAAACTCCCATGCAGTCTGGCAACACGTCAAGTGCTCACCATCAACAATAAGCTGTCCACAATTGGGTTATTGCGTTTAGCTGCAAATTCACTGACATCAGCTGCCATACAGACCAATCAGATAACACGCGAAGAAGCTCAAGAATACTTTATGGAACGGGCACAGAAAATACCGGCTGATTATATTCCAAATGCTAACTTTGCAATACTGAACGATCTGCAAGCCATCCTGTCCAGTAATTACTCAAATATCGTAATCGGTTATTATCAGAAAAGTGATGACCTTGCCAAAACTTGGGGAACAGACAACGGTATCTTCTTTGACATCGTCCGGGTTATTCCTCTTTATCAAAGCATCAAGAATTTCACTCCGCTGACTGAAGAGCAAATTAACACAATCAACACTTTCCCTTCCGCTTATCGTGAAATGCTGACTGTGGCCAATGACGAACTCCTGGCAAAGATTGAAGCCAATAAGAAAAAGACGGGATTACAGTAAATGAAGCCGGTGAAGTCAGCGATGAAGACCTCTTTGCTTCCATCATCAGTAAGTTCAGTGGAAAAGTTTTACTGGTTGACTTCTGGGCTACCTGGTGCGGTCCATGCCGCATGGCTAACAAAGAAATGATTCCAATGAAGGAAGAATTAAAAGATAAGGATATTGTGTATTTGTATATCACCGGTGAGACATCTCCGTTGAAGACATGGGAAAATATGATTCCTGATATTCATGGTGAACATTACCGTGTGACAGCCGCCCAATGGAATTTCTTAGGCAAGAGTTTCAATGTTTCAGGTGTTCCCACCTACCTCATTATTGACCGCGAAGGAAATATAAAATACAGACAAGTAGGTTTCCCCGGTGTTAAAACGATGAAAGAGGAGCTTCTGAAAGTAACTGACCAATAAGAAAGAAGCACCGGACGGTACGAAGCCTGTTAAAAAGAAATGGCACTGCCCATCATTTACATTCAATGATGAACAGTGCCATTCGTTTTATTTCTCACCCGATTCCTACTTCCAGTCTTCGGCTCCTTTTTCTTTCAATTTACTTGTAAAGGCTTTAGCTTTATCCATAGTTTCTTTTTCTTCTTCGGGACTTGCATAAGCAAACTTATAGCCTTTTATAACATTCCATTCGCCACGGGTAAAATCAGGGAATTCCACAGCAGCACAATTGTTATCCATAGAAAGCTCACCCAGTTCTGCCAGACAGCACCATTCTGCCAAGTCGTATACATCCAGGTCCAAAGGTAAACCGTTCTGCAAGCAATATACCAAACGGCTATCCATAATGAAATCCATACCTCCATGGCCTCCTACTTCCTTAGCCATTTCACCATACTTCTTTAATATCGGATGCTGGAACTTTTCTACAAGCGCCTCCATTTCCTCTTTAGGCAAAAAGCTGTGGGTATTCAGATTGTCAACTTGCGGTTCTACTCCCGAAGCACTCAGTTGTTTAGCATCAAGAGCATAGCCCTGAATCGGATACTTATTGGCAAAGCCCTTGGTTCCGGTAAGCTGATACAAACGGTTATAAGGTTGCGGTGTCATCACATTATGTTGAATCTCGATAACTTTTCCGTTTGCCGTACGAATCAGTGTAGTTGTATGGTCACCATTACGGAAATCATCACATTTCTCTCCGGTTCTCTTTTCTACCAGATCCTTACCTACAACCGACTTGGTATCCATAGCTACCAACGTCACCATACGGTCGCCACGATGAATATCAAATGCTTGCGCCACAGGACCAAGACCGTGAGTAGCATACACATCACCGCGATGTTTCTTGTTGTAATCCAAACGCCATCCCAGTTTATCATTCTCACCATTTTTCCAATAATGATCCCAGAACGGGCTCAACTCATGAATGTAAGCACCTTGTCCGCGAATCACTTCACCAAACACTCCTTGCTGTGCCATGTTCAGCGTATTCATCTCAAACCAGTCATAGCAACAGTTTTCCAGTATCATACAATGTTTGCGGGTCTTTTCACTCATGTTGATCAAATCCCAACACTCCTGAAGATTCATAGCCGAAGGGACTTCTATAGCTACATGTTTGCCGTTCTCCATAGCGCACATTGCTACAGGGAAGTGATGCAACCAGTCGGTAGCAATATAAACCAAGTCTATGTCATCGCGTTTGCAAAGTTCTTCGTATCCTTTCTCTCCCGAATAAACAGCTGCCTTAGGCAAAGATGCTTTCTGCAAATACTTCTGGCAATTCTCAGCACGTGATTGTTCATAATCACAAAGAGCCACGATCTGCGTACCGGGAATATGGGTGAAACGCTCTACAGCACCGGGGCCACGCATGCCCAGTCCTACGAATCCTACCCTAACGACTTCCATCTTCGGGGCTGTCAGCCCAATCACACTCTGCTG
>ERZ791618.584-NODE-584-length-16745-cov-1.496525_pt1 | contig 16745 bp, 13 predicted proteins | sample MGYA00510059_ERZ791618 | MGnify/ENA primary metagenome ERZ791618 (study PRJEB30046, sample SAMN00715159) | human gut metagenome | study: EMG produced TPA metagenomics assembly of the A metagenome-wide association study of gut microbiota in type 2...
ATATCGATACTATTCTGCTCACTGGTCAATGTGACCTTCTGCGCCTGAATATTCAAACCAATACCACCGTTCAAGCAGGTCAGTGCCGTAGCATCGTAGTTCTTGACATTCGTAGTCTTAAACACAAGCTTAAAGTTTTTACCCAGCTTCTTTGCGTCATCACCAAACAACTTGTAACTGATATTTGCAGTTGTACCAGCCTTCACACAGAAGTAGGTATCGCCATCTTCATCAAGCTGATAACCACCGTTAGACCAGTCAAAATTATCGCTTACGGTCAGCCTTGTATTACCATCAGACCACAAACGGGTCTCGTCAGCGTTAGTCTTGCCAGCAGGGTTGAAATCAAAAGCCAGATTTGTCTTAACGGGCTCAATCGTAATACCAAGCTCTTTAATCTCGACACTAATCTCCTTACTTACGGAGCCGCATACGATTTTCAACGTATGAGTACCAATATCAGCGGATTTCCATGTCCATGTCTGCATGGTACGTCCGACAGTCAGGGTGGCAGTCTTAGCGCCGTCAACCTCCAGTGTTACAGTGGTCGTAGAGCTGGAAGGGTCATAAACGGTATAGTTGATTGCGACATTGCTGTACTGTTTTGCACTTGCTGTCTTTGTAGCGCAGCTGATAATAGGAGTTGTATTACCTTCAGTTGCCCACATGATATCTTTGACGACCTTATTACTGGTGACCTGTTTTCCATTGATTTCAGCAGTCATGGAAACTTCCACAAGATGTGCGCCGTGGGTCTGTGCAGGAATAGCATAAGTCAGCTGTCTGCCGGTAACGCTGCTTGTGGTAGAGCCAAGAATCTTTCCATCAATCGTAAAGTTGATAGTTTTTGCAATATTGCCATACGGAGTGTAGCGGAAGGTTACCTCTCCACTATAAACTAGCGTATCATCAAAAGAGCTCTCCAGATAGAACTCAACGACATTGACAGTCCAAGTCTTTGTACCAACACTGCCCACACTATCGGTCACCTGTAGCTTAATAGTATTGCACCGCTATGCAGATACTGTGTTGCGTCAAAGCTATTTTTGCCCTGAATAACAGTCTGCGTGCCAACTTTTGTATTGCCGACATACCAGACACCAGTAGCAGAACCAGTGTCATCGCCAGAATTGTCCACAGAAGAGAACTTGAAATTGATAATAGCTGGGTCGCCAGCAACAACAGTCAAAGCAGACCCATCCAGACGCTCGATCTTGATAACGCTTGTGTTGCCGCCAGTGCCGCCACCTCCACCGCCTTGAATGACAACTTGTGTTTTCACAGTGCCATTTTCCAACAGGCTCAGCTTTGAATCCTCGTAAGTAATATCATACTCACGCCCAGAATTCGGGTCAGGCTTCACATTTTTCAACTGCTCCTGAATTTCAGAAATATCGCCATTGATAGTGTCAATACTATTCTGCAAACCAGAAGCAGTATTTTTTACCACAGTCAAATCATTTGCCACGGTCTCAACGCTGGTCTTTTCAGCCTTTGCTTCTAACAGCTTGTTGATTGCCTGTTTGTTGTAATAATCACTTTGCAAGGTCTCAGGCAAGTTACCAACGCTATCCTGCAGATTCTTTACGGCAGCATCGTTGCTGGTCTTATACTCGGTCAGTTCGGTTTTAACTGGTGCAATCTTTTCGTCTATTTTTGCTTCAACGGTTTTATTAAAAGCGGTTACCCAATCAGCACTCGGATCAGTGTTTAGGGTAATGGTTTTAATAACCTTTTCGCCATTCAGGAACTTGATCGTCTGTGTTTCAGCATCATACTGCACATCAAACTTTGCTAGACCGTCAACCTTGGCGATATCATCCCGAAGTAGAGTAACAAAACCGTCAACCTCTTCTTTAGTGTAGTAGCTTGCCAGTGTGTCGGCCAGACCGTCTACGACAGCCTGTGCTTCTTGTACGCTCTGTGCAGCCTGAGTTGCGGCAGTCTGTGCCTCACCAACCTTCTGGCTCATCGTAGCTAAGAACTGAGTATACCAGTCATCGCCAGTCGGATCGGTCATTGCGGTGCCGGTAAGCGATTTCAAAACATTCAGTTTTTCGTTCGGCTTTGTACGCCATAGATAATTCTTCGATTCACCGCTGTTCGGTACAGTAATTGCACCAGTCGCCATAATTTCAAACTTTAGCACACCCTCTTTGATAGTGGCATAGTTACTGACCATCCAGTAAAACCGAATCTTATCAGTACTATAGCTCACGTTGATGGGTGCGGTATAGTTCTCAGCATTATTAGCGTTAACATAGTGGATCTGAATCGTCATGCTCATCAGGTCAACACCATCATAATAACGCGGCATCTCAAACGGAATGACCTGACTGTTGTTTTCCTGTGTGATATTTACCTGAGTCGGACTCAGTGTGATTTCTTTATTGGTATCAACCGTAGAAAAATTATTGTCCGAGAAGGTATCAAACCACGTATAGTTGCCACTTCTGGTGAAATTCTGGTCTTCCACAGAGAAGATTGCCACATCCTCATCACAATCAACCACTGGACGAGCATCTTCTATGGAAGCCTCCATCGTCATTGCGGGGCTTGCAGCGACCATACGTTTGGATTCTTCAAATGATAATGCCATCTACTCACTCCTCTCATTAAGTATCTTTCTTATTATCAATATATTTTTCTTTGAGGACATTCTCATAAGTGATATAGGGATAATACGGGTAATAGCGGCTCAATGTAACATTCATTGTGCCTTCTCCAATGTTTTTATCTATCTTTTTAATAATCCACTCAACTGCAATATCAGACTTCAGGTACTTCGCTGCGTATTTTACCTTTTCATTCACATCAAGCCACGGGATCATGTGCATACTCAACGTGATGGAATCCGTCAGCCGGCAATTTTTCCATAGCGTGTATTTGCATACAGTCATGGCTGATTCGTCCGATGTATATCCGTCAAACTCACTACCCGAGCACACAAGGTTTCTTCGCCCGATTTTATCAATCGTCAACCGACTATTGTACAAGTCATCAATGCGGTTTGGGTCATTTACGACAACGTACTCAAGGTTGTCACATGCCTCCGCAATCTTGTCTGCCTCAATTTGTTTTGCGGTCGGCATTGCATCCACAAACTTCGTCATAGCATGAGACTGAGACTGACCAATAAAATAGACCCGGCTCTCAATAAGAAGAGCAGGGTCTGATATCTGGATCTCTGTATTCGTTGCTGGATTATACTTCACATACACGGTGTCATAATTTTTCGTGGATGGATTATAGATTTGTTTCGGGTAATAGCGTACCTGTGGATCACGCTGTTCTTTTTCGTATTTGCCTGTAAGTGCGTTGAACTTATATGTGAATGCACCATCAGTTGCCTGATTTAACCAATGCTCACCATATTTTATGACGTAATAACGCCCTTTCCTTAGTAGAGAGGTATCTTCTGGTTCGTCCTCTCCTTTTTCGTTGGTAACAGCCTTAAACAACATCATGGGTCCATACACTGCGCGCGTTGTTTCCCGATACTGTCCTGCCCCAGTCGGATTCGTTTTGATTGTCGTAACAAGGTTCTCAACACAGATTCTTGCATTTATCGCAATATCTTCTGGGCAAATAAACGAAAATCTTGTACCGTCCTGAATACTTGCTTGTTTTAATTTTAACAATAAAATAGACGCGCCGGTATCATTTGGGTTCATGTTGTAGCTCATATTCAATTTATTATCTTTAAGCAGCGTAACAACATCATTCCATTCTTTTGTTCCTTTTTTACAATACACGACCTCGCCAGTACCGTCTGGGTCATTTTTTTCAAGTTTATCCTTACAGAAATAGTCGCTGGAGTTTGATGCACCCCATACCTCTACACAGTTATGGATCTGACCGTAATCGACGCTGGCATCTTCGCTGATAACCATACTCTTAAATGTATCCTCGTCCAGAACAACGGGGTCGTCGTAGCCAGATGGAATTTCTTTGCACACAAAAGTATCGTCGTCAAAATACATCTCGAAAGGAAAGTAGAGGTCTCTCAACTCGTCAAAATGTTCCAGATGGTCGTGCCAGTATTATATTCTAGGTCGTGCGGAATTCGCCGCACCCAGTAATCTACCATACTCTTTGTCAGTCCTGAAAGTTCAAATGTCTCCTTAATGGAATCGCGAACATAGTGCGGCTTCTTTTTGTCATCTTCGTAATAGTTGACCCCATCCTTAACCACGAGCTTGCGGTCATACATCGGAATGCGCGTTGCGTATCCGGTCAGTGTTCCACCAAGCGTGCCGTCAAGCAAACAGGTCATATCAAGGCAAGAAAGGCTTAGTTTGTTCGTTGTGGCATCATAACTGTATCCATTTTGCTGTATTGCATATACGCCAGCGCCATACCAGTGTACACCATCTGTATCCACAAAGTTCGTGCCAGTTCGTATTTCAGCCTCACCAGAGTATAAAGCGTGATAGAAGTTATATATCTGAATTAAACCATCTTTCAATTCCCATATCGTTCCTTGAATATCGTGCATTGAATAGCCAACAAATACACTTGTGTCATGGAAATATTTATCAAGCTCTTCTTTGGTACAGCCAGCAATCGCTGCAACATCGGCTGCAGATAATATCCTTCCTGCTGCGATACCACCCTCTACAGCAGCAATCATATTCTTTACACGTATTGTTTTCCCATAAATCGTACAGTCAACACCAAAACTATCAAGTTCAAGTATTTTACTTTGTAAAGTTGAACCATCTCTTTGAACTGCATCACAAGCTGCATTGAAAATCACTTCAATATAAGACCTGATATCTGCATTCAGCAGCGGAATAACAACATCTCCTCCGCCTATCAGTAGTGGAGTGTATGCAATCTCATACGTCTTGCCATTTGTTGTATAACCATCTGAAGATGCAACAACGGTCGAATATGTTCCAACATCTCCTTGCTCTTTCACAAAAGATGCATATTTCTCTTTATTTTCATCTGTCCAAATAATACGCTTACGGTTTATATTTTCGATATTGCCATACTGTTCATAACCGCCAACCTTATATCTCCACTTTGCTTGCCTTAACTCTGTGTCCTTTTCTTTGTATATCGCACTATTTTTGATTTTTGCATCGATCTCTTCTTCTGGTATTCTTACCGCGTCCGCCCCAACAAGCGGCATACTTGTTGGAGCTTTCATACCAATCTGTAAGCGCAGCATCTTGCTCGTCCACTCCTCTGTGGAGAACTGAGAAATAGAGAATCCACTCTTCGGGAAGATATCAAGATTAAAAGTGCGCCGTGTATCTGAGTCTGCGTCAATCGAGTTAGAACCATTAACGCAAGTCCTTCGATCGTATCAATAATCTGGTAGTCTTTATTCAGCAGTTCAATACGACAATATAATCTTTTTGACCGGCTTTTCAGTAAGGCCAGATCTTCTTCTGTAGGTAAGTAAGTCATGGCCCACCTCCTTAAATCAAACCAGCGTTCTTCATGTCATCGCTGCTATTCAAATCGCCAGTCTCTACAAAATCAAATGAGATTTCTACCTTATCCGGATGCTCATCATCTGAGTAAGAAACATTTCCATTCACATTCATCAGCCATGCGCGGCCATCGTACATCTTCAATGCTTTTGGCTTTTTGTTCGTTAGCCAATTGATAAAAGTCTCCCGATAGTCAATAGACCCATCAAAATCAAACTCATCATTGTTGCGATCCCACTTGATAATAACACCAGAGAAGTTGCCGCTATAATAATTTGCCTCACTACCATAGAATACGATGGGATACTTGCTTCCCAATGTCGTCTCCACAGACGCTTCTTGATTGCGCGTAATATTCGTGACAGCTGGCTCAAGACCAACATAATATGATATGTCTTTATCCATTAGCCATGCTCCGTCAAAATCGCTTACGGCACTTGTAGATGTGTACACTTGTTCAATTTCATCCACAACAGGAACTGCCATATACTGATACTTCGTTTTTCTGCCACGTGCGAATTTGTCATAGCATACAATCAAAATAGGTTCAACGGAACTTATGATCTTCTTTTCATAAATCGTAATCCAGTCGTATTTGCCAAACTCTCTACGTTTTACGCGAATAGAATCAAAATTATTAGGCTCGTCCGCGCTTTTCGTAACGGTAAGCTTGATTCTACCTTCTCTTTTTTCATTCTCTGCCACAATTTTAAGTTTCTGCAGTTGTCCGTCATACTCAATTCTGAATGCGCAAAAATCCGTGTCCAGAACATATCCATTCACAGTTTCTCCAACCGCTCGCACATAATACACCTTATTATTATCAAGGCTTTCTACGTTGAACGCATGTGAAATAGATCCGTGGTATATCTCCTCATGTAGCAAAGTCTTGTCTGAATCATAAAGCTGATATTTATAAAGATTCAGTGTCTCGCCCTCTTCTTCGATGTTTTTATACTCGACATTAAAAGAAAAAGCAGGGAAGGGAATTGTCTTTTCAGCGCGCGCTTCCACATCAACAAACTTTAACACCGGTTTTTCATGGCAATAAAAAAGAACGGCATCGCTTAAATCACTTGTCTTGCCGTTCTGATTTGTTACTGCAATTTTAAGATAGTAGGGGAGTAGTCTGTTGCGTACAAGGTTCGCTGGCAGCATAAACATACGTACAGAAGATGAACCACTGGTTTTCACTGTCTGGTCAACAATACTATTGCCGGAGGCGTTGTCGTAGATAATATACTCCACTTCATTGATCGTGTCATCGTAACATGTGTACCGCACGATATTTTCCTGCGTAGCGTCTATTACGGAAAATTTTGAAATTATCGGTTTCGCCAATTTAACACCTCCTTATTTTACGCCATATATCTCACATGGAATAATCAAATCGTTGTTTGTTGTAATGGCCGTCTCACCAGAGCTTTGTGCGTCAAAGAATGTAATTTCAGTGCAATATTTATTATTCTTTTCATATGCTTTTACATAGAACGGACGGAAAGCGCTTTTTATATTTGTGTCAGAATTGTATGATACACTTGGAGTAGAATTGTCGCCAGCGCTCAAATCATAAATCATACACAGCTTCGGCGTATTCATAGTGACGCAGTGATATTCTGCACCACTCCATTCACCTGCGACTGGTTTCGACACAATAACAGAAACTTTGCTCAAATATTCGAGCACCCGTTTTGTTGCGGCACTCTCTGGATCAATCTCAACAACTTCTCTCTCTTTGTAGCCACGGAAGATAAAAATATATCCTGAATAATCGCTGTCCGCTTCAAAAGTCAACTTGTTCTCTTCGCCAACGGCAGAGTATGCATCTTTTGAATCGTTCTTCCATAGTAGCTGGAAAATCTGTCCAGCCTTCAACTTGTCCACAGTAATAGTATCAGTGGTGATTTTATCCCCAGAAACTTGCGTAAGGCTGTTGTTTACAGAAGTGGAATCAAGCGCCACTTTACCGTTTTTGTCAATGGATATAGCACCAGTCAAGTTAAGCTTTGTCGCCTTGATTTTTACAGTATTTGTACTCTGGTTTATCAAAGTAGCAATGTTTTTTCCGGTATAATCCGTCTTAGCCACCTTTGAATCAATACTTTCAGTTGCTGTTTTAATGTGCTCTTCAAGTTTTTTATTTGCATTTAATTCTGCAGCATCCGCATACTTTTGAGCTTCAGTTTTTGTGGCACACAGTATGATGGCATTCTCATTTTTTGAAATTCTAGATTCTGCAAGCGAAATTTTTGTATTTAGTCCGCTCATGTCCTCATTGTATTTTTTAGTGGTTACGCGGGCTTCAATCTGCTGCTTTGTACTCTCCAAATCAGAATTATATTCCGTTTTAAAGCTTACAAGGTCACCATCTATTTTGCCAGCGGCATCCAGTGCCTCGTTTGCTTTTGTATCATCCGTGTATTTTAGCGCCATAGCCCAGTCAGTCCGACTAAAGTTTCAGTTATAGGACGCGCTGTCTGACATACAAGAACTTTATTATCACCAGAACTACTTGCCCAGACATCACCACGGTTATATGGGGTTGAAGGCTTTGTGAAACGTCTTGATCCATTTGCTGTATCGGTTTCAAGGCTTGCAGCTCTCAAAACTTTCAATAAATTCTTATCACTAAGAGTCTCCCATATAAAAGTGTCCGTCCACCTATACGCATCATCAGCCTTCATGTCATAATAAAGGTCGCCAATGTGCACTCTCTTTGCATCCTCCGTTACCCAATTTACTGTCGGAGCCGTATCAGTAGATGGTACACCACTGTAGAACCATAAGCTGAGTTGTCCGTCTGCCTGATCTTTTAGCGTTAAAAATTCACTGACATCCGTGTATTTGACAATAGTGTCAGCAAAATCTGTATCAATAATGGACAGCTGACTGCCAACCACGTTGACTTTGCTGTCCACTGTTTTCATTGTACCAATATTATCGGGGGAACATACTAGTCGCTTCATATCACCCTGCAATGCAGTCACAACCACACTCTGTCCAACCGTATAAATCTGGTCAGAGGTAATGTTATACTGGCTTCCAAACACGGATATTGTGTATGTATTCCCACTCACCGCAGTTACCACGCCAGTCTGCGATTTGTCAAATTTTGCGTCATTGAGTTTCTTTTCAATCGTGTCTACGATGACTTTACTCAACACGTCGATTGCATCTTGACTATTTTGTGACATCTCGTCCCTCCTTTATAAATGTATACTCGATCTCAACCTACCCAACCCACCCTGAGCCAAGTATACTTCGTATTTATTTTTGCTTATTGTACTGTTTAACGTCTATTCAGTTCCTGTACAACCTTGTTCGGCAGACGATTTACCAACTCACGAGCCAGTGCATCGCTATCACCAACGGGATTGTTCACATTCACATCACCAATAGACAGGGAAATACCACCAGCGTCGCGGCTTTGCACCATAGAAGCAGAACTATGTTTTGCCAATTGATCGCTGAACCACTTGTCTGGATTGCCGCCCATCTCAAACAGGCGAGAGGTAATATCAGCAGGAACAACACCATCGCCAGTCTCAAGATATGTATAACGTCCAGAAGCTGGCTTACGAACAATAAGTTCTGAACCTCTTTCGTCAACGTTTGCAAAATGATTCGTTTTAGAAGATTTAAGACCATTCGCGTGACCACCCAAAAAGAAACCAGCAAAACCTCCCAAAAGAGTACCAATCAATGCTCCTACAGGTCCACCTATTGCCATACCCGCAGCTGCGCCCAGACCAGCACCAGTAAGAGTTGTAGCAGCCGATTTGACTGTTTTATCTTCATTGGCGGTTGGTCATTCTTTTTGTCTGTTTCGTCAGTTGCTTTATTCTCTTCTTTAGATACGATCTGTGTAGCGTTAATTGTGAGATTTGTTGCGCTCTTTTGTGTGTTTTCGGCAGTTTCAGAACTACTATTCGCAGTGTCTTTTGTATTCTCGGCAGTTTCTTTACTCTTGCCGAAAATATCCTTACACAGATTTACGATTCCACCAATAGGCTTATGTCCCAGAAGAACGAAGCAACGGACTTTATTGCCTTCTTACCAAAGCCATCTTCTTTATTGGACCAGATTTTCTTCTGATTCTTCATGGCCTTTGTGCCGCCATAAATACCAAGCCCGCCAGCTGCAAGAATCGGAATCGCAGCGGGCCCAGCAGCAGCCAAGGCGCTTCCAGCTGTACCAATAAGTTTTCCAGCACCAGCAAGCAACTTACCTCCGCCACTAAGTAATGTAGTTCCAACCTTACCAATCCCGCCAAGAATCGTGGAACCAATCTTGCTCTTACTAACAGCATTACCGACAGCCTTAAATCCGTTTACAACTGTGGAAACAATGCCGCCGCCTTCGCCGGAACCGCCGAATAGGCTTTGAGCGCCACCTTTGATCGTGTTCCAAATATTTGTAAACGCATTGATAATTCCATTGCCAGAACTTACAACCTGTTTTGTAATATTGTTATTCGCGGTTGTTAATATGTTCTTTAATGCGGTTCCCGTTTCTGTTGCAGTATCAACGAGCGTGGTTTTGACAGCGTTGACTGCCTGCTTGGCTGCATTAACATAAGATGTGCCAGAACTTGCAGCCTTTTCGCCACCATTATTTAAGAATCCTTTTATCGTATTCCACAGACCTTTTGTGCCGAGATCTTTGTACTCACCAGTCTTAAACATGGAATACAGATTATTTAGTTTTGTTAGCGTATTTATCAGTGATTCAAGGTTTGTAATCAAATTCTGGATGCCGGTGATCGCGCTGCCAGTATTTAGACTTGCAATGATCTTATTGTGATATCCGTCCAGTGAGCCTTCCATCTGAGATAGACTCATCTTCTGGATCTGCGCAGTGTACTCAAGCTCCTTCTGGTAATCCTTCCAGCTCTTGCCGATATCATCCATGACCTCAGACAACTTGTCCTTGAACTCATTGTACTTCTTGATCTGGTCGTCAATAGCCTTTTCAGCGTCTTTATTATTCCATTCACGCTGCTTGTCGGCAAGGTCTTCGCGTGCAGTACGCACATCTTCGGCGTTTGCCTGCCACTCGTAACCATTCTCAGTGTACACACGGGTCGTGCGCTGTTGCTGGGCACGGGCGAGAGCATCTTGTGCCTTCCAAAGTTCAATGGCGCGTTCAGTAGCCTCATTATTTTCTTCCAGAGCTTCCTTCTGCTTATTCAGGGCTTCAATCCGCTTGTCGATGACTTTGCCCATAGCATCGCCCCAAATCTTGAGGTCGTTATTAGATTTGTCATTTGCGGACGAAAGGAGAGAGAGGAAAGAAGAAAGGATGTCTTTTGCATCAGATAGAGCAGACTTGAAACTTTCGACCGCATTTTTCGCGTCCTCCCAGTGAGCAATCAGTTTCGCCATCACTTGGGCATCGGTTTCTTGAACATCTTGATATTTCTGATTATAAACAGCAGTCAGTTCATCTAAAGCTGCTTTCTTGGCAGCTTCTTTATCCTCATCAGATGCGTCAGAAGAATCAATACGACCAACTGCACGGTCATATTTTTCTTTTGCAACCTTATATTCTAAAGTCGCCTTAACCAAACGTCGTACTCTTCTTCGGTAGGAGCACGTACAGCATCGTACATCTTCTTGAGATAATCACCGTATACAGTTCCATCAAATTCCTTCATTAGTGGTTCAAGCTGCTTCACATACATATCACGCAAACCAGTTGCGTTGATTTTATATGTTCCATCATCTTGTATGAACTGATCGAGGAAAGACTGGTCAATTTGACCGAGCTCTTGAAGAGTATCTTGACTTTTAAGACTTCCGGTTCCTGAATCTCTTCCAAAGCGCTACGGAAAGCACTAAATGTACTCTGGAATTTATCAATTTTAGTGTTTGCATCTTCGATGTCCGTGCCAAAACCGTTCCAGAAATCAGTCATGGAGATATCGCCTTTATTCAGTTGTTCAAGGCGATTTGACCACAGCTTAGCCAGACCGGTTTGCCCACTATCATTGGCAGCATTGATAATTTTCCCAACAAGAATTTCAGCGGCCTTCTTGATCTTGTCATCATCGACATTGAGATTTCCGTTCTCATCAAGGAAAATGCCATCGAGTTCTGGGTGCTTGGTAACTAGTTCGGTGACTTTCTTTAGTGTATCGTAATCCGCAATCTGTTCTCCATTTGCATTATCAATTTTAGACAGATCATGAAGGATCTCCATGCCAGACTGGAATTCGTCTGTTTTACCAGTTGCTTCATCCAGCGCGGTATTTACACCTTCAATTGCATCCTTCAGTTGATTGAGCGAAATAGTCCCGTTCTTAGCGTGAGTGTCAAGATATTCAAGGACTTGATTGTACTGTCCGATCTTACCCGTGCCATCATTTGTAGCGGCAGCATGTTTTAGTTCTGCCTGAATCAGATCTCGACATGCAGTGGCATCTACAACCAATTCATTTCCTTGCTTTTTTAAACAAGAAGTATATTTGGAGTCAAGCCCCATGAGGGATTTCATCGTGTTAAGACTTATGCTACCCCACTTGTTGTACTCCTCCATAGCAGAAGTCAGAGTGGACCATGCGTCAAGAAGTGTTTTAGAAGAATCCGCTGCCTTGTTCGAAGAATCAGCGGCCTTTTTCGAAGAATTGCTAAACCCATCGAGCTGATTGCGTAAACCGGCAGCACCATTCATTGCGGCAGACATATTATTTCCAATAAGCGTTAATCTGGTGTTCAATGCGTTCATAACACCGTCAATTTTAGCTTGAACAGCGTCAGCATCTTCTCCATTGGCTGCTCCCTGTGCAGCGGCTAATGCGGCAGCAAGTTCGCCTGTTCCGACAGTGGCATCTTTCAAAGCTGGGCATAAAGCAGTAAGCTTATTCTTTTCATCTTCAGTTGCTTCAGTAAATGTCTCGGCTTTTTCTGCAGCGTCTCCCTTTGCAATCGCATTTAGTTCTGATATCGCCTGAGAAATAGCTTCCATTTGAGCTTCTGCATATTGAGTTGCCAACAAATCTGCATACGCACTTTGATTGACTTGGAGCTTTCCATTAACAAGTTCAAGAGTATTAAGATACTGGTCATCCATTTGTAAAAGAGCCTGCAACGAATCAACGCTCATGTACCCATACTGGTTGTATTCTTCAACAGCGCTAGAACAGGCTTTGTATGCTGATTGAATATTATCGATGACGCCCATTGTTTTTTCGAGTTTATCGGCGTAATCGTCAGCAGCTGCAGAGTTACTAATTTGCACAAGACCGAAACTTTCAAACACACCAATTAGAGACTCAAATGATATTTTATTCTCGTCTGCAGTTTTATGGAGTTTTTCAAGCGCAGCTGTTTCGGTCTCAGTTTGATGAGAAGAGTCCTTATCAATGTTGATTATTGCCTCGCCACTCATTCCACTAAATGCATCAAGCCCATTGAATGTTTTCCAATCGCTTTGCTGAGAATCACCATTGTCGATATCATTCTTGATTTGTTTTATTTTTTCTGAGAATATATCAAGATTGGTAGTGTCAATACCTGTATTATCCTGTGCATTCGCCAGAGCTTTAGTGGCTGCAGTCATTGCGTTCGTGCCGGCAACATATTCGTCCTTGTACTGAGTGAAACTGTCAGCGTCAGTCTCGTAGCTGTTCATTTGCTCAGACACGGCAGAGGAAAGCTCTTCAACCTTGGTTTTCTGGGATTTAAAAGTTTCATTCAGAGCATCGAGTTCTTTCTTTTTATTTGCATACTCTTCAGAATCTTTTCCGCTAGAAGCTTCAATTTGGTCAAGTTCAACCTGAAGATTACGACGTTTTTGAGTAGTATCTTCGAGTGCTGCTGCATACTCATGGAGAGATTCAGTCTTAGAAACTTTCTCTGCAACCTGATGAGTGCCAGCATTTGCACCACCCTCGGCATAAGAAACATTTACTGTGCGGGATTTCACAATACTGTCTTCTGTTTTATCATTCACAACAGCACTTGTGTCGGCATTTGCTTTATCGTTCGCGTCCTTCTCCAGTTGCTTCTTGAGTTCGAGTTGAGCCTGCAACATATCGTTGATGGCTTGTAACCGCTCGCGCTCGGCAGGATCAACGATATCCTCGATCTTTTTAACACCAGCGTCCTTCAGAGATTTGTTAAGCTCGTCAATCTTGGACTGAATCTCTTCAACATCCTTAGTGGCTTGCTGTGCAGCATCGTGAGAATCATTCATTGCAGCGACAAGTTCTTCAGAATGCGTTTTTAGGTTCATAAGATAATCGACAATTTTAGTTGCGATAAAGGCAACAGCAGCTACACCAAGAGAGAGGAGAAGTTGTTTGCCATATTGAGCTACTACATTCCAGGCCTTTTGAGCCGCAGTAAGAGCTACTGTGGCGACCGTGCTCATCTGTTTAACGCTAATTTCTTTCAAGAATGCTTGAGAAAGTTTATAGACACCATTTTCTTGTTCTAAAATTCCAGCGTTGAACAGTTGTTGCGTTTTACTTGCATCGGAACAATGATTGGCGTAATCTTCCATCAAAGCAATAGCATCTTGTGTGTTTGGAAGTGCGAGTACCCCTTTAGCGTCTTTTAACCCGCCTGCCTTCATGAATTCGTTCAGAACACCATTTGTAATGCCGTCTTTTTGAGATGCTATTTGTTCAAATAATTGAGAATTGAATTTTTCACCTGTTTGAACAGCATTTTTTGTATTTTCAATATAGTCCTCTAAGCCTTCATCAAAAGAAGACAAACTGAGAAATGCTTTTTGTTGAGCTTCGTCAAGATTTACAAATTGCGCAATAAATCCATCAATGCTTCCAATATCGTTAAAAATTGAATGACTATCAAATTTTTTTGCATTTCCGATTTGATAATTTCCCAAGAGCATATATTTCTGAAGGATTTGCGGCAAATCTTTAAGCTGCTCTGACGCTTTTAATGTTTTATCAAGAGATCCATCTAAGGTCGTTAATTCACCTATTGACTTGTTGATTGTCAAACTGTATACTAATCTTAGTGGTCGGCAAAGATTATTTGTGAAATAGGTGATAAGAATTATGAGAATTGGTGAAATCGAAGCAGATATTGACTATAGACACGGCAAAGCGAATAAATGGGGCTTTTGGACAATAGGAGCTTTAACTGCTGAGGGAAAAAAGATTCTGAAAAAGTATCCAGACTATAAAATCCTAAAAGATGATTGGAGAGTAAAAAATGATGACGAATTTTTTGCATCAGTTGTTTATGCCTATATGGTTGATTGTATTTTACAAGAATACAGCGACAACGAATATTTAATGAATGAATATGTAAAAGCAACCGAAGATAAACTAGCGACTCGCCCAAGCGGAAAAGGAGAGATGTCTCGCAAAGGTATAAACGAAGCATTCTTAAAGTCGTTCGAAGATTATATAAAAGAACAAAATAATCCCGGTATACTTAAAAGAGAACAAGAACAAGAAGAAAAAGAAAGAGCAGTAGCGCGAGCGCTTTCAGCCGAATACGAAGCAAAACATCCTCATATCACTTGTCCCTACTGCAAATCCACGAACACCGAAAAGATCAGCACCGTGAGCCGCGCTGTGTCTGTGTCCCTCGTGGGCGCTGCCAGCGGGAAGATCGGCAAACAGTGGCACTGCAAAAACTGCGGCAGTAATTTTTAAAGGAGAATTAAAATGAAAGTCAATCAGGACATTATGAACCTCATTTGCAAGCTTGAATACAGAATTGGCGACACATGTGCAAATAGCGACTCGTACAACGGATGGACTGATGAATGGGGCGCTGATTTTCGGTATCCTGTAACCGTTGACGGCCATGGGAAATTCAGAGGTCGAATTGACGATCTTGGACTTGAACCGGAATCGCTTGGCGATATCTATTATAAATTTGGCGCAAACGAGATGCATATTGGGTACGGTATCAAGCATGTCCTAGAAGAGCTTGAAGATTTATATGGTCTTGATTTTGTAAAGCTTGAAGCAGAGCGGAAAGCAAAAGCGCAGAAGTGATTGTATTACCAGCAAAACCTAGTAAACAATTCTATCGTAAGAACTGTGGGTATGAATGGTAAGGATGTGAACCAAGTTGTCTTTGGTGATGGCAATTGTATGCACTGACGGAATCGTTGTATCTGGCGATTTTAGAAGATCGAGATCTATCACAAATCCACAAACAGGGGATAAACAAGTTGTAGAATTTTACGACGATACGCACAAATTGATTAAAACAAAATCCAATCGTGTAGTTGGCCATACTGGAGACTACTCTTTCAACAGCGGAGAATTAGTAGAAGACACGATATGCAGTGTGCTGCAATTGACAGACGCACTGAATTCTCCAATTGATAGTGAGTTTGCGTATCTTGTTAGCTCCATTAGACATAACAAAAACTCACTCATTGAAGCTGGTATTATAAACGGACATAGAATTGTATTGACATGGAAACAAGGCGAACCAATTAAACAGATAGTTACAAAAGGATGCGCAATTGGAGATATTGATGTATTCGAAAAATATAAAGAGGAATTCGAATGTGAAATACAAGATATAACAATTAAAGAAGCTGTCCCTTTATTGCAAAAATATAACAGACTGATTGCGAGCGAAACGCCTACGATTAGTCCAGACTGTGAAGTAATGATCATTGAATAGTTATGCTTGCCACCCGGAACAAACACATTTTATATAGTTTGCCCCATCTTTGGATAAAATATAATATTCGTCTTCATGCGGCTCGATACAGTTAATATTTTCTTCTTTTTCAAGTTCAACAAAACCTTTTTGATTACTTTCGCGATAATAAAATTTCTTATATGTCACTGTATCTCCTCCTTCCATCGAAATATAGCAAAAGCCCGGCCTCCCAGCAATAGGGAAGTCGGGCTTGTTCATTATGATGACTGCACAGCAGTTACTTCAGAAGTTCAGCAATCTCTTCAGCAGTCATACCGCTGGCCAGTGCATTGGCAACAATATCTTCTGCCTTTTTACGATTCAGCTCTGCCGCAATCTTTTCGTCAGCATCAGCCTTTTTCTTTTCGAGCTTTACAATCTCTTTGTTGAGTTTTTTCAACTCTGCTTCTTTTGCTTTACGCTGGGCGTTCAATGCAGCGATATTATCACCAATAGTTGCAATCTCCTGAGCAATAGATTCTGCGGCAGTATTCTTTTCAGCGATCTGTGCTGCGTAATCGATACCATCGAGAACCTTTGCTTTATTCTTGCTTCCTTTAGTACGTGCCATAATAAAATACCTCCACTACATGCGTTTTGTTTACATGTTGTTTTTAATATTTTTATTATAGCCAGAAATACTAATATAGCT
>ERZ791618.587-NODE-587-length-16651-cov-2.392926_pt1 | contig 16651 bp, 17 predicted proteins | sample MGYA00510059_ERZ791618 | MGnify/ENA primary metagenome ERZ791618 (study PRJEB30046, sample SAMN00715159) | human gut metagenome | study: EMG produced TPA metagenomics assembly of the A metagenome-wide association study of gut microbiota in type 2...
ACGGAGCGCCTGATGAAAAAATAAAACCACTTGCAGAAAAAGTCGCCAAAAAGTGTAGCGGGTGTGTCTTTGATAAATTGGTTGAATACTTCAAGTTTGATATGGCTCGTGAAATGATTGAGAATGGATATGATATATCGAAGTCAAGCTATTTATTGAGTGATATGGTAGAAGATGACCGTCATTACACCGACACTGAATTTACGAGGGCTGTTTTCCTGATTGAAAACGGGGCTGATGTCAATGGAAAGGCTCTTCGTGGTACTCCGATTTTTCATACTATTATATGGGGGAACCTAAAATCTGTAAAACTATTATTAGACAATGGAGCAGACATAAATATTAGAAATCAAGAGGGAGAAACGCCATTGTCTTGTGCTAAAAGGTTAGGAGAAAACGAAATAGTAGCGTTGTTACTCAAATATGGGGCAACCGAAGACAATAAATGATATACTTGGAAGGTTGTACTATGGTCGTGGGCTGGCACGTAAGCAGTCGGGCGATAAGAACGGGGCTTGTGAGGACTGGCACAGAAGTAGTGAATTGGGATGCTTTCAGGCTAATGCGTTGCTGCCGTTGTGTGGTGAGAAATAACAGAATTACAAACATAAAATTACGAAGTTATGGAAACTCTTTGGAAGATGGTCTTTTATATACTGAATTTTACAGTTTATCTGTTTCTGATTTGGTGGGTAGTCAATAAATACTTAGTAGCTACAATGGCGGCGGCAAGTCTGGAATATTGGATATTTTTCTTTGTCATTATCCTCTTGGCTGTAAGCTCTGTCGGATATTGGGTGGCACACTATTTTTGGAATAGTGGCTATTGGGGAATGTTCTTTAAAAATATGGGGATATTCCTTTTGGCTCTGTTCGTCCTTGTCAATAAAGAAGTCATTGAAACCGGTTCTTCCGATTTCTGCAAACGAGGAAAAGTCTTTGAATGGTATATGGGTATCTCCTCCCCTAAATATTATAGCATAGTAAATATAAAAACGGAATTACTCTATCCCAATGGCTCCAAAACTGTATATGACGAATATATATATGCAAACAGTGACTGGGGGAACGCACAAAGAAGTATAGGTAGTAGCGATAAACAAGAGATTCCTACAAAATTACATGCAAAATGGTTATCGTATAGAGAAGGAGAAAACGGACAACTTTACGAAGGCACATTTGATTTGCCATACGATATGATCTTGAATTTGTTCCGAAACGGATATATCTATCAATATACCGATAGTGAAATAGTAAAAGATGAATATACAGGAATTAGTGTTGGGCTTGCTCCGGGTGGAGTGGTTGCCCTGTGGGTAAGCGGAAGTCACCGTAGGGTTCAGGTTGGTTGTTGGATAGCTGACAAGTTATCTGCCGATGATGAACTGTTCGCCTCGTGGGGTGGGCAAAAAAAACGGGTTGAACGATTGCGATCAACAGATTCATACGATAATATACCCGATCATATAAAGAACAAGCCTATTGGACAATGGGAAAAGTATAACCAAACTTATCCTTATCGCTACAACGTGAGTTTTGTTGATAGTGAACCGGAAAGTCTGCTTATTGAAACGCATTACTATAATGGGGAGCGTTTTCAATCCGGAATAGATGATACGGTCATTCGTTCCAAAGCATGCCCTAAAAAGATTACACTTATATGGAAAAAAGGTGATGATGAATACTTTGCTTGTATTCAATTTGAGGAAACATATTTGTTCCGTTCATTTGAGCAAATGGTTGTTGCTCCTTCGTTCGAGCTATGTTTTGCTGTAAATAAGGGAAGTAACTTTATAGATTGTTTCCTACAAGGTGACGGAAAGCGAATAGAATTACCAGATGAATACAGGAAAATCAAAATATTCAGGAATCACAAAATGGTTTATGGCAATTATTCGCAAGAAGGTATTGAGTTTTGGGGAGAGGGATATTTATATTGAATGTAATTACAAGAATTTACAAAACGGATATTCCGCCAGCAATCTGTCTGGCCGGAATATTCGTTTTTCATTTATCACACGTTCTTAATCAGGTGCGAGAGTTCGGGATCAGCCTTGATGCGCCAGCGGCGAAGGGTTAAAAGAGAGGCAGGCTGCTGAAGAGGCAGTGGATGAACAGACGGCCCTTCTCGGTCCACACCGTATGCATGGCCGTGCCGGTTTCCCCGCAGCGGCTCTGCCAGCTGTGCGTATGGGTCCGTGTATATCCTTCCTTCTGATAGCGTGCAGTGAGCAGCCAGGTTCCGCTCTGGCGGAACTGGATGCCCAGAGTCTTCAGCCTCAGATTCAGCTCCCTACCGCTCATGCCCAGTTCCTTGGCGATCTGCGTGGCCGTGTAGGTGCTTGAAGAGCGGAGCACCTGGTCAAAGTAAGTACTTTCGGGGCCTGCAGGTTCAATTTAAGGCTGTTCAACGCGTTTTCCTTTTCCAGTCCGGATATGTATCGGTCACGCTCTTTCAGTTTGTCCTCAGCCAGCTGCAGGGCTCGTGAAAGCAGTTCTGCGTCCGTTTCCCCTTCTTTTTCCAGCAGATAACCACCCTCCTTGAGCGTGTGCGGGACCAGTTCGTCAAAGATCCAGCTTTCAAACCTTTCAGCCGAAGGCAGACGGCTTCCGGCTATAAGCCTGTACACGTTCCCTTCATCTATGAACTTGACTTTCTGACGTCCGCCTGTAGTAGGGATGTCGTGAATGCAGACTCCCTTCTGTTTACAGTGCCGGTCTATGGCATCCCTTGTATTGGCGTATCCCAATGATGCGGCGATATCCCTTGCGCAAAACCATATTTTGCCGTCCTTTTCGACTGTCCGGATTTTACCGAACTCAGGATGTTCCGCTATAATGAATGTATGCATGCTGTCTATTATTTATAAGTTGATTCTATTGCTTTGAATATCTCATAGATTACCTGGGGGACGATGGCGTTTCCGTATCCCTTGACGGACTGCTGCCGCCAGGAAGAAAAGGTGATACCGTCCAATTGACGGGGAACCCCATCATCTCGGCCACAAACAGGGGATTGAGTTGGAAACTTCTCCCAGTTCGGGCAAAGAAATCGGGAAGGCTTCCCTGCCGCGGGTTCTTCCCCTTCCTCTCGAAGTTCTCCAGCGTCGGTGCACCCTTCCAATCCCTTGCCGTCGGGGTCGGGAGCAGCCCGTGGAAGTCCAGGAAATCCGTCAGGCCGTTGGGGTTCTTCTCCCCGTCCTCCGCACCGTGCATGGACGTCCGACCCAGATATTTCCAGCGTTCCACCCGTTGCCGGTGGTGTATCTCCGTCGCTGTCGGGGTGGGCAGCAGCATCTCGCGGATGATTTCCGGAAGACCCTTCTGGAGACAGTTCGGCCCCCTCGGGCTGTAATCCCTCGCCATCGGAGTGGGCAACAAACCATACACGGTCCCTTCTGTGCGGGGCACCGACGGCACAAGCCGGAATAAGCAACGGCTGGACGGTATATCCTTCACGCTCAAGATCTCGGCAGATGGTCTCCACGACGTATTCCTCCCGTTTGCGGTATACAGGCTTAGCCTTTCCGAAAAGAGAGGGCTGATATCCCACGTGAGTCTCCTTGCCGGGCTGTACCACCTGGAGGATGCCACCAACGTTCTCACCAACAACCCAATCGGGCCGGATCTCGTGAATGGCACGGAGCATGTGAGGCCAGAGGTAACGGCTGTCCTCCGCGCCCTTTCGTCGGCCGGCAACGGAAAAGGGCTGGCATGGGAAACCTCCTGTGAGGATGTCAATCCGTCCCCTTCATCCCCGAAAATCCGTAGTTGTAATATCCGTATAACTTTCTGCATGGCTGAACCAGTAATTTAAAATCCTGTTACAAAATTCATCTATCTCACAATGGAAGGCGTTACGCCATCCCATTCATTCGGCGGCGAGATCCGCCGCTCCGAACCCGCTGAAAAGCGAGGCATGTACCAGTTGCTTCATGTTTATTAGCCGATTGAAGGTCCCGTTTCTTTTTTTTCTTTCCCCGTCACCTCCAGAATGATGGTTTTCTCATCTATCTTCCGGTAGACGCCCCCCATCTCAAGCATGTTCTTGAGGCGGAGGATGTCGGTGATTTCATAGACTGTCATGCCGTTCCGGTGGACGAAGCGGATGTAGCCTTTCTGTCTTTGTCTTTCCACTTCCTCACGGCTCATTTGTAGCAGTTCGCAGATTTCCTCCAGTGTGAAGGTCAGCTGCACTTCTTTTGTCGCGCAGGCATAGGCCAGGATACTCAGCATCTGCAGGCATTTGCGATGCGCCTTGACAAGAGACGCAAACTTGTTGCGCTCGATCATGATGACTTTACTTTGATTTTCCATCTTCTATGATTTTTTTACGGGTTTGTTATTCCTGATATCCGGACTTTCGTCCCTGTATTCTTCACGGAGGAACCGGTATACATCCGAGGCCCAGAAGTATATCTTGCCGCTCAGTTTGAAATAAGGCAGCTTGCCCGAGTTACGCCAGCGGATAAGGGTCCGTCGCAGACTTTCAGCTGCAGGCGCATGTCGCGGCTGTCCAGCATCTGCTTGCCATTGATGCTGGTCATGGCATCCAGTGCCGTTTCCAGCCGGGTGATGAGTTCACGTTGCTCGGAGAAGCTCTCCTGGATTAATGCTTCAGCATTTCGATGTCTTCATTTCCTGTTTCCATCTTTTGTTCTTTTTCGTCCGTTATTTATCCTTCTTTCTGTCGCAAAGTTTGGGAAAAAGGAAATGTAAAAATAGGGCTGACGGATACCGCCAGCCCCATATTTTATCTGTAACATTCTGTATGTTAGGTGTATCTTGTCAGATAAAAAATAACATTCCTTTTTGGGTGCTATTCCAAATTTAATCATTGAAAACTTGTTTATCCGGACAAAAAAACTTATATTTGTAAATGTATCAGGTTTTATATAATATATGACGATATTTGATGATTATAAAAAATATAAGGACTTGTATTCTGTCTCTCCGACACTATTGTGGGAGTATGATCTTTCTGATTTTGACTGGTGGAAATCCAGAAAAATCGTGGTACAGCGTATACTTGAAAGAGGGTGGCTAAAAGATTTTTATGCGGCTTTCAACATATATGGGGGGATAGAGGGATTTCGGGAGATAGTAAAAGATGTTCCTTATCTGTCGCCCAGGGATATCAATTTTGTATGTATTGCATTTAATCTAAAAAAAGAAGAGCTAAGATGTTACACACGGAAACTGTTGAGGGAACAACTCTTGAACTCTTAAGAAATTTGGAACAAGAGGAAATGCTGTCCTCATTCTCTCTTGCCGGAGGAACAGCTCTTGCCTTGTATCTGGGACATAGAATGTCTGTGGATTTGGATCTCTTTACCCCTTTGCCATTTAATGCTGTCGTATTGAAAGATTTTTTGGAGAACAAGTACGGCTTTCGTACAGACTTTATGGAGAAAATACATTGAAAGGTTCTATTGAAGGGGTAAGATAGATTGTATAACCCATGGATATGGTTTGCTTGAAAAACCTTGTCTGGAAGAAGGTATCAGACTGTACAGTATGAAAGATATCATTGCCATGAAGCTTTCCGCTATTGCGGACAATGGTTCCCGTTTGAAGGATTTTATTGATATAGCTTTTCTTTCCACACGCTTCTCTTTCTATTCCATGTTGAAATTTTATGAACATAAATTTCCAAATGCAAATGTTATTAGACCATTCAAGGCTATTACTTTTTTTGAGGATATAGATTTTGAGGAAAATGTAGCCATGCTTGAAGGAGACTATAAATGGAAGCACATAGAAAAAAGGTTGATAGACATGACAAAAATGCAGGATAAAATATTTGACTCCTTACCTCTGAAATTGGCGGTATCTTCAGTAAAGAGACAAAATATCCACCAGAAAAAAATCAAATTGTAATTTCTACAGTAAAGAGAATAGTAATTATTATATCAAAAAAATATGAAAATCACAAAATACGAAATTGATATGTTGGATGTAAAGTCGGCAGATGCTTTCTTAATCCATTTTTATGATGATGATGATAATGACAAAGACTATATCATTCTAGTCGATGCAGGAAATTATAATGACGGACCAACGATCGCGAATTTTATTAAAAATCGTTATGGGAGGAAAAATATAGACCTTGCTATATGTTCCCATTGTGATAAGGATCATTTTGGTGGATTTGTTTGGTTACTTGAGCAAATAAGAGACAATGCTCCTAATAGAATTAATATTTCTCATTTTTGGGTAGATGATCCAGCTGATCATGTCTCTTTAGGCATGGTTAAGAGAATTAGAACTCATGATTCTTTAGTTGTAAAAGCGCGTTCTGTTTATGATCTTGGTGATAATAAGAATATGCTAGATATATTAGACGAATTAGGTAATAAAAAATTAATATGGACTGAACCTTTTTCTGATGCAGGTAAATATTCTGACAAACCATACAGTGTGGATGCATTCGATAATCACATTGAGGTACTGGGCCCTTCTGTGACATATTACGAGCAACTGGTTCCTGATTTTCGTAATGAATTGAAAAAAAAGGATTATACAACAGACGAAAATGAAGATGCATCTATTACCTTAATTGAGGGGAGAGTTTACAGCAAAACTTTAGATGATGCAGGTGATGATCCATCTAGTCATAATCAAAGTAGTGTTATTTTTATTTTCAAACCGGATGATGGAAAAAAATTCTTATTTATGGGGGATGCTGGTCGGGATGCAATTGATCATTTTCTTTATGAAGAAGATAAATATAAAATCAAAGGAATCTATTGGCTAAAAGTTCCCCACCATGGTAGTAAATATAATATGGATAATTGGATGATCGATCATTTAAGGCCTAAAAATGCTTTCATTTCAACCGAAAAGGTCGGACATTATTTAAGTCAAGCTGTAGTCAACGCTTTAAAAAAATGTGATTGTAAGGTTTGTTCCACTCATAAACATGGTTCTGTTGGCATCATTGCGGCACTGCATCAAGGGATGATTATTCATCTATAATCTCATTTTTATAAGAGATCAGATGGATTGTTCAAGAATTAAAAATGAGACTAGCAATATTGTTGGCCTCATTTTCAATCCTTAATATCTAATATAAAGTTGTAGATGAAGAAATCTGAAGTCAACCTGCTTTCAAATATCATTTCAATGAAAATGAAATAATTATACGTATTGTTTCTAGTGTAATAAATGAGGCAGATATGTCTTAATTTGTAATTCTGTAAGCCATTCTGAATGAGCAGAAAGAGCATCTATTTTTCTTTTTGACAGTGGCGTAAGATTTGTACCCACAGATAGTGCTATCTCATGAAGTTCTTTTGAAGGTGCGCTATCAAGCAGTACCTGCCAACCTATAGATTTCTTAAAACACTCTTCAATTCGGAATTTTGCATTTTGATCATTCTTTTCTCTAAAAGCAATAACATCATCTAAAGAAATTCTATGAGCCGATAATACTAACTCTGGGACATTTTCCTTTTTGATATTATCCATAAACCGATCTACCATTGAATTCCATTCTGACCATAGCAAAGAAACATAAGCGTAATATGCGGAGTTTTTCTTTGTGCGATTATAAATATTAGTTCGTATTTGAATGGTCCGGATTCTGTTCATTAGAACTTCTATCGATTGAAACATTAAACAGATAGTATTACGAACTCCCTTTATATCAGGACGAGCATTTCCCGCATCACTAATTACCACATTCTCCACCCGATATAATTTATTGGTACTTTCTGTTAATATATAAGCCCCCTGATTGTCATATAAACCGCCATCAACAAGTAATGTATCCTTATATTTTCCTTCTTCATAATATCGTTTGTCTATTTGAGTAGGTGAGAATATGGACGGCACACAAGTGGAGGATGCAACAGCGAAGGATATAGGAATTTCTTCTCCTTTAATGATGCTTCGACCATTTTCTCTATAATCATATCCTCCCACATCTTGTTTTGAAAATGTAAAAAGACGTCCTGTCGCCACATTAGTAGAATTAATACCGGCAATAGGTGAATCTGGTAAATCTTTCAGTTTTTTCTTTCTGAAAAACAACCTGTCATAATATAAGGCGATCCACTTACTACTTGGAATAAGATAGAATCCCCAATACAGCAACAAATACAAAAACAAAAACCACCCACTTACAAAAATCCCCAACAATGCTGGGAGTAAAAAAACGATTGCGAGGTTTAATATAGCCCCCCAAAGTGAAGAATGTGCTAGACACTTACGGAAGGATTGCTCAATCTGTTCAAAAGGTTCGTCTTTATGCAACAAGTAAAATGCAGCAATAATAGACCCTCCCGATACGGAAGATATAACATCAACCTTTTCAAGCAAACCCATCTTATGAAGAGCCCGCAAAGTCCCCAAATGATAAGCTGCTGCTCTGTAGCCACCACCGGACAATGCCAATCCAATACGTTTTCCGTTTTCCCCCATACTTATTAATTATATTTTTGCATTTATATATATTCCATCATTACCGGAAATAGCCTGTACAAAAGGTAAGTCTTCCTGTTCCAGCCAATCACTCATTTGCCGGAACTGCTCTTTATCAGTACTGCTCGGTGCACAGTTCCCATTCGGGTGGGAGTGCCACTCTCCTAGATAAGTTACTTGATGGTATGTTTTCCTCGATATCTCATTCTTCACTTGAGAAAGCCCTTCACATCCTCGAATAAAAGAAGCAGGAGTAGATTGACTATCACAAGGAGCCGGATGCATATACAAGACATAAATTATTCGTCGGTCTTTATCATAACAACCAAAAAGACAGCCACCTGTCTCTTTGTCGTGAGACAGCCTTTTTTGGTTTTCCATTTCATTTTGGACATCATTGGCGAGATATACCTGTATATCCTCGGATTTGTATTGTTTCCATTTTGAAATGTTTAAACTAATTTTACTGACCGTACTATCCTGTCCATTCACCCTCCAGATACACAAACTACAATTATCCCTTTTGGATGCTTTTTGTATTTGTTGTGAAGCGATACCTGCGAGAATACCTACGTTATCATAATCCAGAATGCTTGATATTGAACGGCAACTAAAACTATTTGTTCTTTGTTGGTCCACCATTTCCAAATGTGATGATAATTCAGACCGGATGATCAGATTTCGTTGATAACTCATTTCCAGCAAATCCAAGCGTTGTGTTCTTGCTTTATCCTCCATCAACATAACCAGCTCATTTCCCCTCGGATTCAAGAAGACAGTACAACAACGATATTTCTCACTATATGGTTCAAAAGCAATCTTTCGTTCTACAGCAACTGAAGTACTAGCATCAACAATCAAATCCGTATCTTTATATATGATCTTCTTATCATTTTCTGACAATCGAAGCATGTCTTTCTCAATCGCAGTAATTTTCTGGTCAATAATACCACTATAATGATTTTCCAAAGCTTTTACCTTTGAATACATCACCATATTCGGAGACAATATATGGCGGGCTACATTGTGCGGCAATAAATAGTCAAAATCTAGAAATACGACCTCTTCACTTATGCCCTCACGCACAAAAGAGTCCAAGATATTAGAGCCAAGAGTACCCGCACCTATCACAACTAACTTTTTGTAGAGGAGATCTTTGGCGTTAAAAAGAGCATTATATTGCCTCGCTACCGGTTCAACAGTGAAAATATTTCTATCGGAATTTCATTAAACCACTTCTTAAATTTTCAGGTGTAAGAACTCCATACTTATGCCTAATGTCCCTCGCCTTTGGTGTAATTCTTACAAGGAATAAATCTATACGCTCATCTTTACCTCTTGCCATCCTCTTTGAAGGTATATAAAGAAGTATCAATAGAGGCAACTGTGTCTTCCCTGCCACCGTTGAAACAAGTGTTTGTAGAATGGTATCAGGAACCGACTTCCCAATAACAGACGATATATCAGCCAATTCTCCAATAGTCTTAGGCAAACAAGCCATATTTTTGGAAACATTGCTGTTTGTTGGAATATTTACAATATAATGGGTTGCCTTGTTCTTGCTGACAAACTCCAGCGTGGAAGTCAATTTTGATAATTCCGTATATAACCCATAACAAGCATCTACAGACTGGATATTCTTAAAAGTACATATTTTATTAAATTGAAAGAATACTTCCAAAGGTCGATCCTTTTCGTGTAACAGTCCCAAACTATTTCTGTTAAACCAATTTATGATATAATTGATATAATCATAAGCATTGAACTGGTGTCTGATGTCTGAAAAAGGGACATCACTGATACATAAGGATACAGGATGTTCAAAGGCTCTAGCATTAGAATGTGGAAGACCTACCGGAAAATCTTTTCGCAGTGCATAGACCTCTGGTAAACTGAGATCCTCTTTCGTACAAATAACAGCTATCTCCTCAACTTCCTGAATAGGATAAACCGGCTCATCTGGTATGCTGAGACGATGCAAAGTTAGAATAATAATTTCCGCATCTGCCGAGTTGCGGATACATGAATTCACTGTCACACAAGGATGTAGCAAAGCCGCCTTATGTATTGTAATAGCACGTGGAAGCCTTAATTGACTTCCACGTATCTCACTGCCTTTTAGTATCTTATATTCTTTATACATTTTATCTGTCATTTACCGGCTCTAGGTGCCGGGCGCGAAATAATAGTGTCACCGGCGGCCACAGAAATAGTTTCATGTCGTTTTCCTGTTTCAGCAATTTTAAAGACAATAGGTTGCGATATATTTCCTTTAAGATGGTCTGTTGCTGTATTTAAGAAATTGTCTTTGTTGCCAAGCCGTTTCTTATACTCCGTTTGGGCCTGATAACAAGGAGGATTTTTGCCATCATTCATAATCGCGTTGGAAGAGGCAACCACATAAGCTCTGCTACCCAGTTGCTTCTTCATTATTTCTTCAGCGGAAGGCATGACCTTTTCCTTGTCTGAAGAATCATTGAAGAACGTCCACGAACAATGATGGGGTGCCAAAAAAATATCCCATTTCAAATGTTCGTCATCTATATTGTTATCGAGAATATGCTGCCAAATTTCATGTTCCGCATCCCCACCCATTAATACACGGCATTTAAAACCAGCACAAGATGATATTTTGAACCCGAACTGAACAACTATAGATGTCGCATTCTTGTCATCATCTTCTTTGCAGACAGTGATATCCTCCTTGAAAGGAGCATGAATAAAGATTTCTAACCATTCGAACGGCTTTCCGTTTGCCGATAGAACTGTCTTACCCGGAACATATCCGTAACGGCTATCAAATTCCTTATCTTTATCATATCCCACTATGCGGAGGTAATTGCCATATCCACCATTATAGCTTCTATCACGATCATAAATTTCCCGACGACGTTTGGCTTCTCTTCTGATATCCTCAGCACAATCAGTTAATACGTTGCCGACACCTCGCGGTGTAACCCATAATTCCCCGATTATAATTTTATTCTTATCTCTTTCCTTGTCGTATTCACTGGGTGCACCATGAAAGAAGTTCGTACTAAAGCCGTCACAATGGTCTTTGTGAGGATGTGTATTAATAAACAAATCCACAAAAGGGCGACCTTCGATGTCCTTTTTAAGCTCATTCAACAAATCTCTTTTTACATCAAAATAGATCTGTTTACCATTGTCCACAAGATTGTCTTTTATTTGGCAATCAATAATAATCGTCTTACCGTTACTCAACTTTATTAAAGTACAATCTGCATTACCGACAGGATAAAATTTAATCGTGTGTTCCATATTTGTTAGAAATAAGAATTATTAAAAAATAAAATAATGCCATAATAATCATCTAAAGTATTTATCAAATATTCTAAATGCACATTACGACCTCACAAATACTATCTTATTAAAAGATGAACAAATATTATGCCAATATTTGTATTATTCTATTTTCTTTTATATAAAATGGGATTCATGACATTATGACCGTTTTTAATAATTCTATTCCACTGTAGTTTCGCACCCCTCATTCCAGCTTCCAAAAAAATTCTATATTATTCCTCTTGAAAAAAATGTAGACAGGGAATTAGTGTGGCGAAAGATAAATAACTAGCCCATCTCTAAATATACTTAGATTAACTTGTAAGCATCAAAAACATTACTTACTTTTGCGTTAGAGAGATATTTGAAATTATGCAGAGCAATACAATGTGTAGCTGGACTTTCACTACTATATCGTTACCTGTATCTTTTAAATACTGCAATTAACTTCTGATTTACAGTAAATTACAATAAAACACTATGTTTCATTTTTAAGAATCCAAAGTTTTTCATATAACTATAGAAATTATCTATAAGAAAAGAATATACTCCCCAACAGTTGTTTTTGGGGAACTTTATTATCATCTATTCTCCTCTTCCTTATTGAATTTCTCTCTTTGTTCCTTCTTTTGTACGATATTGATAAAAGAAGAACTAATGATACCGGTCGGAATGGCTACCATTGCCACACCTACCAGACAAATAATACAACCCAATAATTTCCCCAAAAAGGTAATGGGATAAATGTCACCATATCCGACTGTAGCAAATGTAATAATGGCCCACCAGATTCCGTCACCGATATTTTTAAAGACTTCAGGTTGTGCATTCCTTTCAATATAATACATCAAAATGGCGGAAAAGCAAATTGTAATGAAACTAGCTGTGTAGGCTGTTTCAAGTTCTTCTCTGACAGAAGCAAGAGCCATACCGATAATTCGGAAAGATCGCGAGTGCCGTATTAACTTAAAAATAATGAAGATATAGGGTAAAATAATGACATGAACGACTTCCGTATCCCAGTATGCATAGGTAAGAACACAAGGCAGTACTGCCACGAAGTCAACAAAACCATAAAAAGAGAATGATATTTCAGACGTGCCTTTGCTGTTTTCATACCGGGATAGAGTGCCGGTGCAGATACGATACGGGCTGTGTATTCAATAAGAAAAATAAAAGAAGATACATAAGTAATGCCGAATAACAGTACTTTGTATGTGGCCATTTCTTCAAATGAACTTGCAATGACGGCTATAATTGAAATCAGAATGAAGAAAAGAACAAAATATTGAACAAATTTTCTTCTCAATAACTGTTGAATCAAAATATATAATTTCATTTTGCAAAAAAAATTATTTATTCATGCTATCCGTGTGTTTTCCACACACGGATGCAATCACTTTGTTATTCAGACTCTTTTATTGGATGTTTTACTACAAACCTTCTCAATAATAAAAGTCGCTTTTTAGTTTTGTATTGCTAAAAACGATCCGCAATTATCTGACTAAAACACATAAGCAAGTGATAACTGCCAATATCTATTTTTGCTTTCGAATACATCACCATCAAAAATTTGATCTATGGCATCATGCTTATTGCCTCCTATATTATGCTTGGCAGACTGGGTTAATCCTATATTATAATAGCAACTTACCATTAAATGATTTACAATTTTCACTCCACCTCCCAAGTTCAATCCGACTTCAGTCGAACGCCATCCCATAGATGGAAGATCCTTATCTATAACATCCACAGCTATATGAGCAAGTTTGCGTCCCCAGTTGTCCTTGTCTACCAAAAAAGAAAAGGAAGGACCGACTCCCAAAAACAAATCAAAATTATTTGATATTCCCATTTCCCATTTCAGTTCTATAGGAATATCAATACTTTGTGTTTTAATGTCAGCGCTGCGTCTGTTAGAGGTATTTGTCAGTTTGATTCCACGCTCTACATACAGCAGAGAAAAGTCCAAAGCGATACCATGAAATCCTGTTTGATATTGCAACATAGGCCCTACTTGAAATCCTGTCAAACTCTCTTCCTTAAACTGGTCACGCATGCCACTAATATTTGCTTTGTTGCCAAGCACACCGGCTTTTACCCCAAAATGTAATCCCTGAGCCATACTATCAGTGATTCCCCAAAATACGAAAATCGTAAAAAAACAAATTATTTTTTTCATGATCATTTATTTAAGAAGTTGAATATGTTTCTATTATTTTGAAGATTGATGCACAGTAAGTTGTGGGAAAGGGAATCCGATTCCTTCTTTATTAAATGTCGTATAAACAATCTCATTAATATCATATAAAACATTCCAGTAATCAGCTGTTTTAACCCAAACACGGACAGTAATGTCAACGCTACTCGCACTTAATGAGCCTAAAACAATGATAGGGGCAGGAGTATCCAAAATACGTTTGTCCGCATAAATAATACGTTGCAATACGGTTCTGACCCTTTGTACATCCTCTCCATATTCTACTCCGAATACCCATTCAACACGGCGCATTTCCTGTTTGCTGTAATTAATCACAGCATTTCCACTGAGCATCCCGTTGGGAACGTATATCATCCGATTATCAAGAGTGGAAAGTATGGTATGGAAAATCTGTATCTCTTTTATTGTACCACTTACTCCAGGTCCATCTATATAATCGCCTACTTTAAACGGTTTAAAAACAAGTATAATCAAACCACCTGCGAAATTGGAAAGATTGCCGGAAAGTGCCATACCTACAGCCACACCGGCTGACGCCAAAAGTGCAGCAAAACTGGTCGTTTCCACTCCCAACTTGCTGATTATGGCAAAAGCAAGTACCATGTTCAATAAAATTTTCACTAAACTTTTCAAGAAAGTCTGTACACTGGTTTCTATCTTCCGTTTTTCAAGAACTTTGGCTATTAATACACTAATCTGCTTAATGATAAAACGACCGACTGAATATATCAGAATGGCGACAAATATATCCTTACCAGCGTCCATTCCAAAATCTACCAGTTTCTCCAGTGCTTGCTCAAGTTTACTGCCTGAGGCTGCATTCAATAATAATAAATTCATTTTTTTCGTTTAACAAATAAAAATTAATCAGCTTGTCACGATCATATTGCAAATATGCCAGCACATCCTGACAGTATAGTTTCGCAATGTTCCAATAAATCATCCAATATATTTTTACATTCCTAAATAGTCGGATATTTAAAGCCGCAAAGATATCATATATAATTGATAAAAACCAAACTTATCACTTAAAAGAGAGAACCTAAGCACCGTATTCTGTATCAAGCATACAACTCTAAGATAATATATTTAATTTTTTTCGGTAATATTTGCCGAAACATCGGTGAAGCACTATTATACTAGGTGAAAAATGCACGGCACAAGAACAATCTAGCACTCCATGCTGCATAACTAATCAAAAAGATCCAGTAAAAAAACATAAAACCAACTAGTTAATTCATACTTAAAGAGTATCAAACCAATCATTTTCTGTATTTTTAGGTACTTCTCTGTAAATAATACTCAATAATGAAAACAAGAAAAACATTCTAACAAAACATAACTAAAATACAAAATATTTCAGAGATTCACTCTACCTTAAACTTTACAGCATTCGACATTTAGAAAAAATATCGTAAGAGTTTTAATGAGAGTAAACTCGGAAATTCATTCCGTTGACAAAGCAACCCACTTCCATCAAAAGAACCATTACTTACATGCTGTACCACAGAAAGGCAACCAATATATCATACTATCTTCTGATCTTTCTTCTAAACTTTACCCTGTACTCTTTCATACGGTTAGTTGCTATATCATAACAAGATAATAAGCTGCTATTAGAGAAAACAATATTTTTTTAAGATGTTTGTAGACTCTGATAAAATTAATACCTTTGCGAAGTCAATTTATATATAAACAATGTCGAAATGTAAATTGAAATATTGCAGATAACAAAAAAAGGACAAAGAAATATGAGACTTATAAAAGTAACAGGTGGTTTGGGAAATCAAATGTTTATTTACGCTTTTTATTTGCGAATGAAAAAGTACTATCCCAAAGTGCGTATAGACCTTTCGGACATGATGCATTATAAAGTGCACTACGGATATGAAATGCATCGTGTGTTTAATCTGCCCCATACAGAATTTTGTATAAACCAACCTCTGAAAAAAGTTATCGAATTCCTTTTCTTCAAAAAAATATATGAACGGAAACAAGCTCCCAATAGTTTACGAGCTTTTGAAAAGAAATACTTTTGGCCTTTACTTTATTTTAAAGGATTTTATCAGTCGGAACGTTTCTTTGCAGATATTAAGGATGAAGTTAGGGAGTCTTTCACTTTTGACAAGAATAAAGCCAACAGTAGAAGTCTTAATATGCTTGAAATTTTGGACAAGGATGAAAACGCAGTATCTCTACATATTCGTCGTGGAGATTATTTGCAACCCAAGCATTGGGCTACTACCGGAAGTGTATGCCAGTTACCTTACTATCAAAACGCAATAGCGGAAATGAGCAGAAGAGTTGCCTCTCCATCTTACTATATTTTTTCAGATGACATTGCTTGGGTAAAGGAAAATCTTCCATTGCAGAATGCAGTATATATTGATTGGAATACGGATGAAGACAGTTGGCAAGATATGATGCTTATGAGTCATTGCAAACATCACATCATCTGCAACAGTACATTCAGCTGGTGGGGAGCATGGTTAAATCCCAATATGGACAAAACGGTAATTGTGCCTAGTCGTTGGTTCCAGCATTCCGAAGCTCCGGATATCTATCCTACGGGGTGGATAAAAGTACCAGTGAGTTAATCCACAATACACATGAATACGCACGTCTGGAAAGCTAAAAAATAATTGGCATTTCGGAAACCGCCGGGGCGGGCATACACTTCTCCCGGGAGGATTTGAGGCA
>ERZ791618.588-NODE-588-length-16636-cov-1.687655_pt1 | contig 16636 bp, 13 predicted proteins | sample MGYA00510059_ERZ791618 | MGnify/ENA primary metagenome ERZ791618 (study PRJEB30046, sample SAMN00715159) | human gut metagenome | study: EMG produced TPA metagenomics assembly of the A metagenome-wide association study of gut microbiota in type 2...
AGTCCTGACCCGTATGCGCGAGTTGGGTATGCAGCCCATAGCACCTGCGTTTGCAGGTTTCGTGCCAGAAGCATTCGTACAGAAACATCCCGATACGCAATTCCGACACATGCGGTGGGGTGGTTTTGATGAAGAGTACAATGCCTATGTATTGCCACCGGATTCGCCTTTCTTCGAAGAGATAGGCAAACTGTTTGTCGAAGAGTGGGAAAAAGAGTTTGGAGAAATACGTATTATCTCTCGGATAGTTTTAATGAGATGGAACTGCCTATCGATAAGGAAGATAAAGAAGCGAAATATAAGTTATTGGCCGAGTATGGAGAAACGATCTATAAATCAATTGCAGCCGGAAACCCGGATGCCGTTTGGGTTACACAGGGATGGACATTCGGATATCAACATTCATTCTGGGATAAAGAATCGCTTAAAGCCCTGTTGAGCAATGTACCTGATGATAAAATGATTATCATTGATTTGGGCAATGATTATCCGAAATGGGTATGGAACACCGAACAAACATGGAAAGTACATGATGGATTTTACGGAAAGAAATGGATATTCAGCTATGTACCCAACTTTGGCGGGAAAAACACCATGACAGGAGACTTGGACATGTATGCAAGCTCCTCGGTCAAAGCGTTACGTGCAGCTAATAAAGGTAACTTGATTGGGTTCGGTTCTGCCCCTGAAGGACTCGAAAACAATGAGGTTGTTTACGAATTGTTGGCCGATATGGGATGGTCATCAGATAGTATCGATCTGGACGATTGGATGAAGATGTACTGTGAGGCCCGTTATGGGGGATATCCCGATGCCATGGAGGAAGCTTGGAAACTCTTTCGGAAGACAGCATATAGTTCTTTGTATTCATACCCCCGTTTTACCTGGCAAACTGTAATTCCCGATCAACGGCGGATCAGTAAAATCGACCTTAGTGATGATTATTTGCAAGCTATACGTTTGTATGCTAGTTGCGCTGACGAACTGAAAAGCTCTGAATTATACAGAAACGACCTCATAGAGTTTGTTTCGTATTATGTAGCGGCTAAAGCTGAGAATTTTTATAAGCAGGCCCTAAAAGATGATTTGGAGAATCGTGTTCTCGCAGCGAAACGTAATCTGCAACAAACTGTTGATTTGTTGATGGACGTTGACAGGCTGTTGGCTTCTCATCCTTTATATCGATTAGAAGAATGGGTGGAACTTGCGCGCAATAGCGGAACAACTCTTCAGGAAAAAGATGCTTATGAAGCAAATGCCAAACGCTTGATTACAAGTTGGGGTGGTATCCAGGAGGATTATGCCGCCCGTTTCTGGAGCGGACTGATTAAAGACTACTATATCCCTCGTATACAGCTCTATTTCACAAAAGACCGGGATAAAATCCGGGAATGGGAGGAGCAATGGATTACATCTCCCTGGAGCAACAGTACGACTCCGTTTGATGACCCGGTTAAGGCTGCATTGAATTTAATAGAGAAAACAAATAAGTGATAGCTTTTATGAAAAAGATTGTATTGGCATTCGACTCGTTTAAAGGTTCGGTCGGTTCTTTCGAGATAGCAAAAGCTGCCGAAAAAGCGATTCAGGAGGAATTACCCGACTGTCAGATTATACGTTTCCCCATAGCTGATGGCGGCGAAGGGACTACAGAAGCTCTATGCTCTGCCCTTCATGCTCAAACGGTGTCATGTCGGGTGCATGATCCATTCATGAAGCCAATTGAAGTATCGTATGGCATCGTAAACAATGGTGCGATGGCTATTATCGAAATGGCCTCGGCCTGCGGTCTGCCATTGATTGATTCAAATCGAAGAAATCCCATGAAGACTACGACTTATGGAGTTGGAGAAATGGTTGCTGACGCATTAAAACGCGGGTGTCGGGAATTCATTATCGGGATCGGCGGAAGTGCTACGAATGATGCGGGAATAGGTATGCTGAAGGCTTTAGGTGCACGTTTCTTAGATAGTGGAAACGGTGAGTTGGAGCCTGTCGGCGAAAATCTGATAAAAGTCCATCAAATAGATATTTTCCAATTAAATCCGGCATTGAAGGATAGTAAATTTATGATTGCCTGTGATGTTAGTAATCCATTTTTTGGAGAAGAGGGTGCGGCCTATGTATATGCTCCCCAAAAAGGGGCAAATAGTTTGCAAGTGATAGAGTTGGACAATGGGTTGCGGCATTATGCACAGGTGATAAAGGAATATACAAATATGGATATATCGCAGCTTCCCGGTGCCGGAGCTGCCGGAGGAATGGGAGGTGGCCTGCTTCCGTTTTTGAATGCAGAATTGCAATCCGGAATAGAAGTTATATTGAAAACGCTTCGTTTCGAGGAGGTCGTTCACAGGCAGATCTGATACTGACTGGAGAGGGGAAACTGGATCGCCAGACTGGTATGGGAAAGGCACTGGACGGAATTTTACGTGTCGGTGAGAAATGTCAGGTTCCGGTGATAGCGTTTGGGGGAGCAGTCGAAGCCACCGAAGCGCTTAATAGGATGGGGTTTACTGCCGTACTGCCTATTCAACCTTTTCCGGTAACACTTGAAGAGGCGATGCAACCGGAGTTTACGAAAGAAAACATAGAGAGAACGGTACGACAGGTGGTGAGAATCATAAAACGATTTACTAAATAATACTCAATGACAGCGATAGGCGCATTAATCGGGCTTTCATTATCCATACTGTTAATCATAAGAAAGCTTTCTCCGACATACAGTCTGATTATCGGAGCGGTAGTCGGAGGGTTGTTGGGAGGACTATCTTTGAATGAGACCGTTACGGTGATGACCGAAGGGGTGAAAGAGGTCACCCCGGCGGTATTGCGGATTCTGACAGCCGGAGTCTTGTCAGGCATATTGATACAAACCGGAGCTACCACGGTCATCTCCAATGCGATTATAAACAAAATGGGTGAAAAACGGGTATTTATGGCATTGGCACTCGCAACGATGTTGCTTTGTACGGTAGGCGTCTTTATTGATGTGGCAGTGATAACCGTTGCGCCGGTGGCTCTTTCGATAGGCAAGCGTCTAAACCTGTCTCCATCTGTATTGCTTATTGCTATGATCGGGGGAGGTAAATGTGGAAATATCATATCACCTAACCCGAACACCATTATAGCAGCCGGAAATTTTAATGCAGATCTATCGGCTGGAATGTTTGCCAATATTTTACCGGCAGTGATCGTTTGTTTTTCACTGTTTTCGTTATTGTTCGTCTAATGCCTCAATCGGTAAAAAACAAAAAAACAATGATGCAAACAGAGGATAAAGAGGAAGAGAGAAATCTTCCTTCGTTAAGAACCAGTCTGATTGCTCCTGTTGTTACGATTGTTTTATTGGCATTACGTCCTGCGGTAGGAATTAATATCGATCCTTTGATAGCTTTGCCGGTCGGTGGGTTATGTGGTGCTATCTGTATGAAACAATGGAAAAATATTCTTCCGAGTATAGCATATGGGCTGCAAAAGATGTCTGTGGTAGCTATTCTGTTGATAGGAACTGGAACTATTGCCGGCATCATAAAGAACTCTTCTTTGAAAGATTGGATTCTTACAGGATTGGATCATGCTCATATGAGTGATGTATTGATTGCTCCTATATCAGGCGCGTTGATGTCGGCGGCTACCGCATCGACAACAGCCGGAGCGACACTGGCTTCTTCTTCGTTCGCTGAAACGATATTGGCTATAGGTATTTCTGCGGTTTGGGGAGCGGCTATGATTAATTCCGGAGCTACAGTTCTTGACCATTTGCCACATGGCTCGTTCTTTCATGCGACAGGAGGGGTATGTGAACTTAACTTTAAGGAACGTCTGAAGCTGATACCTTATGAATCGCTTATAGGGATAGTGTTAGCTGCCGGAACAGCTATTTTATATATAATAAGTAATTAAAAGAAGCAGGCATTATGAATCCGAACAAACGGTTACTTTCGCTTGATGTACTTCGGGGTATTACTGTTGCCGGGATGATCTTGGTCAACAACACCGGAAAGTGTGGCTATAACTATGCTGTGTTCGCACATGCCAAGTGGGATGGCTTTTCGCCGGCTGATCTGGTATTTCCGATGTTTATGTTCCTGATGGGTATTTCGACCTACATCTCCTTGTGTAGTATAACTTCCAGTATCGACCGGCGATTGCGAAAATCATAAAAAGAAGTCTCTTGTTAATATTGATCGGTCTGGTTATAGAGTGGTTCCTTACAGCAATAGATAGTGCTAACTATTTTGATTTGAGTCGGCTCCGGTTGATGGGTGTTATGCAACGGCTTGGGATTTGTTATGGCATTACAGCCTTATTGGCTATAAAAATACCGCATAAGTGGTTTATGCCATTAGCCATCGTTTTGCTGGCTGCCTACTTTATATTTCAGTTATTTGGAAACGGATTTGAGAAAAGTGCGGATAATATCATCGGGATGATTGATTCGGCTATTTTAGGATCTAACCACATGTATCTTCAGGGCCGCCAGTTTGTCGATCCCGAGGGGATACTTAGTACGATTCCCGCTGTGTCTCAAGTAATGATCGGTTTTGTTTGCGGAAAGATAATCATCGATATTAAAGATAATGACTGCCGGATGCTGAATCTATTCCTTATAGGTACTACGCTGTTGTTTGCCGGCTATTTGTTAAGCTATGCCTGTCCTTTGAATAAACGTTTGTGGTCTCCTTCGTTTGTTTTGCTTACTTGTGGGATTGCGGCATTGTCATTGGCATTGCTGCTTTATATCATTGATGTGAAGCAGAATAAAAAGTGGTTTTCGTTTTTCGAAGCATTTGGAGCGAATCCGCTTGTAATTTATGTGTTTAGTTGCATAGTCGGAGGATTGCTTGTGCATTGGCATATCCATACGGCTGTATTCAACAATTTGTTTAACCCGTTATTCGGAAATTACTTCGGTTCATTTATGTACGGTGTATTTTTCCTGTTGTTCAATGGGCTGTTGGGATATGTTTTGTTAAAAAGAAAAATCTATATAAAATTATAAATCAGAATGAAAAGAAAAAGTGTATACACATGTTTGGTTATGCTACTTATGTCGTTGGTTCTTCAGGCTAAAGACAAAGATGTAGCTGTTGCGGAAGCATTATTGAAACGTTTGCTGCCGTCATATATCGAGAGTTTTCAATTTCAAAAGTTGAAAGGAGAGAAAGACTGCTTTACGATAGAGTCCGTAAAAGATAAAATTGTAATCGGTGGAAACAACGCCAATTCAATGGCGATGGGACTGAACCATTACTTGAAATATTACTGTCTCACTACAGTGTCATGGTATGCGGATATAGCCGTTGAAATCCCTGAAGAATTGCCGATGGTTGGTGAGAAAGTTGTTTCGGAAGCGAGAGTGGATACTCGTTTTTTCCTGAATTACTGCACGTATGGTTACACGATGCCTTGGTGGCAATGGAAAGAATGGGAGCGCTTTATTGACTGGATGGCCCTTAATGGTATAAATATGCCTTTGGCAATTACCGGACAAGAAGCTGTGTGGTATAAAGTCTGGTCGAAAATGGGAATGTCGGACATCGAAATACGCTCTTACTTCACGGGACCGCCGTATCTGCCCTGGCATCGGATGGCTAACATAGATCGCTGGAATGGTCCGTTACCGATGGAATGGTTGGAACACCAGGTAAGCTTGCAGAAAAAAATACTCGCACGTGAGCGTGAATTGAATATGAAGCCCGTATTACCAGCCTTTGCCGGACATGTACCTGCCGATTTAAAACGGATTTATCCCGAGGCTGATATTCAACATTTGGGCAAATGGGCCGGCTTTGCTGATGCATACCGTTGTAACTTTCTGAACCCTAACGATGCTTTGTTTGCGAAAATTCAGAAACTATTTCTTGATGAACAAAAAAAACTTTTCGGAACCGATCATATTTATGGTTTAGATCCTTTCAACGAGGTTGACCCACCCAGTTTCGAACCTGAATATTTGCGGAAGATAGCATCGGATATGTACGCTACATTGACGGCTGCCGATCCCAAAGCCCAATGGATGCAAATGACGTGGATGTTTTATTTTGATAAAGATAAATGGACTTCCGAGCGAATGAAGGCTTTGTTGACAGGAGTGCCACAGAATAAAATGATATTACTTGATTATCATTGTGAAAATGTTGAATTATGGAAAAGAACAGAGCATTTTCATGATCAGCCCTATATTTGGTGTTATCTGGGCAATTTCGGGGGAAACACAACTTTGACAGGTAACGTCAAAGAAAGTGGCGCACGACTTGAGAATGCTTTCATGAACGGTGGAGGTAACCTTAAAGGAATCGGCTCTACGCTGGAAGGATTGGACGTGGTGCAATTTCCCTACGAATACATTCTTGAGAAAGCATGGAATCTGAATGTAGATGATAATAAATGGATTGAATGTCTGGCTGACAGACATGTGGGATGCGTGTCGCAGCCTGTACGCGATGCTTGGAAACTATTATTCAATGACATTTATGTACAGGTGCCGCGCACATTGGGTACTTTACCCGGGTATCGCCCTGAATTGAATAAAAACAGTGAAAAACGGACAAGTAATGTGTATAGTAATGTTGAGTTATTAGAGGTTTGGCGAAAACTGAACGAAGCGCCTTCTGACCGGAGAGATGCTTTTCGCTTGGATTTGATTACTGTAGGCAGACAGGTGCTTGGAAACTACTTTCTTGATGTGAAAATGGAGTTTGATAGGATGGTTGAAGCCAAAGATTATCAGGCTTTGAAAGCTTGCGGCGAGAAAATGAAAGAGATATTGAATGACTTGGATAAGCTGAATGCCTTTCATCCTTACTGTTCGCTGGATAAATGGATTGATGATGCACGGAAGATGGGAGATTCCCCTCAATTGAAAGACTATTATGAAAAGAATGCCCGCAACTTGATTACTACCTGGGGGGGGAGCCTGAACGATTATGCCAGTCGTTCGTGGGCGGGACTGATAAGTGATTATTATTCAAAACGCTGGGAGGTGTATATCAATACATTCATCAATGCGGTCGGGGAAGGTGTAACGGTCGATCAGAAACAACTTGAAAATAAATTAAAGGAAATAGAGGAAAGCTGGGTGAATGCAACTGAGCGGAAAAATACTCGAAAAGATGTTCATTCAACAACTGGCGGATTATTATCATTTTCAGCTTTTTTATTCAGTAAATATCAAAGACTGGTGAAATAAAGAAGAGGCCTGTTTCATTTATTGCTCGCGAATCATGCTATATCAGAAGAATTAATATATTTGAAAATAAAGACTTGAGATGATAAGTTTTTATTTTTATATTTAAAATAATTAAGATGTTCCGGAAATACTCACAGGATGAAGCCCAAGCTTTGGTTAAGGCTCTGAAAGGGGGGAACCAGCTGGCATTTAGTATTGTATACAAGATGTATGCGGCGCAGACCTTTTCTTTAGCATTTAAATATTTGCAGAATAAGGAATTGGCTGAAGATGCTGTGCAGAACTTATTCTTAAAACTCTGGCTGAAAAAAGAAGAAATCGACGAGACAAAACCTATAAACAGATACCTTTTTACGATGTTGAAGAATGATCTGCTCAATACGTTGAGAGATTCAAAGAAAAATATCTATTTACTTGAGGATTGTCTTTCAATGGTTTTAGAATTGGAAGACGATTCTCAAAACGAAAACCTTAAACAAGAACAAATGAACATCATACAGCAAGCTCTTGGACAACTTTCGCCGCAACGCCGCAAGGTTTTTGAAATGAAAGTTTCGGGAAAATACTCCAATCAGGAAATAGCCGATAAACTCAATCTTTCAATAAATACAATTAAATTTCAATATAGTCAATCTTTAAAACAGATTCGCTCGACAGTGGGAGAGCTTAGCCTGCTGTTGGTGTATTTTATTATATAATGTGATCCTATCACTTTTTGCTGATATAGAACGTTCTTTTGAATTAACACGGTTTAACGTAGCCTGTATAATACTTTTTTGTAACAGTGTGTATTATTAGTAGATATTGAAATATGAAATTAAAAAAGAAACATACAAGTCAGAACTTTGAAATAGTTGATAGCATCGGGAAATATATGGATGACGATATTCAGAGGATAATAGAAGGTAAGCAGCTCGAATTAGGCGACAGAGAACTGCCTCCTTTTGATGAATATCGCATTTATAAGAATATTCAGGAAGCTGTGATGCAGGAAGAAAAACGAAAGAACAGGAGAATCAGAATGCCGTTGTTCTTTAAGTGGGCGGTGGCTTGTATTATTGCTTTGTTTGCAGTAGGTGCAGGATATAATTTCTATCAAAGTCGTTGTGAGGCAAACCTTGTTTATCGTGAGGTCTGTGCTGTGAGAGGTGAAAAGTTACTTGTATTACTTCCTGATGGTAGCCGGGTGTGGTTAAATGCCGATACTAAATTGACTTATCCGGAGCAGTTTGCAAAATACAACAGGGATGTTACGCTGGAAGGAGAGGCTTATTTTGAAATAGCAAAAAATAAAAAATCCCCTTTTCAAGTATTTGCCGAGAATGTAAAAATACAAGTGACAGGAACATGTTTCAATGTAAAAGCATATCCTTCAGATAAGGTAATCAAAACTACACTCGACGAAGGAAGTATAAATATCGGGCATATACGAAGTCGTAGACCTATGCAGCAAATACTTCCTGGACAAACTGCAGTTTATGAAAAAAGAAGTAATGTAATAAAAATAAAAACTGATAGATATCATGATGATGCTTCGAGTTGGAAGGGGAACCAACTTACTTTCAGAAATGCATCACTGAAAGAAGTGCTTACAACACTCCAGCGGCATTTTGATATAGAAATTGCAGTTAAAAACGAAAAGATTGCTTCGTTTACGTACAACTTTGTTTGTAAAGGGAACGATTTGAACTATGTGTTGGAGGTGATGCAATCCATCACGCCGGTTAGCTTTAAAAAAATATCGGAATATACATATACCGTTGAATAAGTCAACTTAATCTAATAATAAAAAATAAATTTATGAGAGCACTTTTAAAACCCGTTGTATGGGTATGCCTTTTCTTCTTTGCGTATCAAAGTACGTATGCGCAGGCTCTTAAAATAATGAGCTATAATTGTCGAATGTCCGGAGAGATGACTGGTTACTCGGTGAAAGAGTACGCTGTATTTATCAGGAAATACAATCCGGATGTTGTAATGTTACAAGAAATAGATTACAACACAAAAAGGAATAAAAAACAAGATTTCACCACGCAACTGGCTGCGGAGTTGGGATTGTTTTCCGTATTCGGGAAAGCGATGGATACTGGCGGTGGAGAATATGGAGTGGCCATACTTTCAAAATATCCTTTCGTTTATATCAATAACAAAACTTTTGAAGGAATAGACGGAGCCAAAGAACCCCGTACGCTATTATATGTAGATATTCAGGAACCGGGAACTTCAGACGTAATCAGGATAGGGACGACTCACCTGGATCATTCGACAGATCTGATAAGGAGTGCAATGGCCGAACAGATTAATGAGCGGATTGGTACGGGAGACATCCCGACACTGCTGGGAGGAGATTTTAATGCCCGACACGATTCTAATGTGATTTGTGAAGTAATGAAGAACTGGCAGAGAATCTGCGATGATACATTCACCTACCCGGCAGATCAGCCGACAATCAAGATTGATTATATATTCGGGCTTCCACAGAATAAGTGGAAAGTGAAGTCGTTTAAAGTTTTATCCAATCCGGAAGTTTCTGACCACAGGGCTTTGTTTGCTGAAGTTGAATTTGTAAAATGAATGAAAAATGAAATCAAACTATCTATATCTGCTGTTTATATGTGTTATTTCTTGCCTGTTTGTTTCGTGTAGTGACGAGGATAATAAGGGAGAAGAAATTCCGGAATGGAACCGGTTCAGAACAACGAACGTCTTGGTTTATGCGCATTTGTCTGAGCAAAATTTATTTAGCTCTTGTAGTTATAAAGAGGTGGCGTCATCTATCAGAAATACTACTCATTCAGTGGCATTGTTGGACAGGACAAATGCTGTCTATGGACAAACCGCAATCATAAATACGGGTACGGAGGCTGCTAGAGAGAGTAAGAAAGTGCCGGTGTTTGTGCCTGGCAGCTATAATAGCGAAGAAAAAAAGATAATCGGTAGTACAGTGCTTTTTCCTTCCACTATTTCCGAGATGACGCAATATGAAGTGGAAAACGATTGCAGATATCTTGAAACAAAAACAGAAGCAGTGAATGGAATAGATATGCTCTTCTGTTCTGTATCATTGAACAGCGAAGACTTGATAGCTCCGGCTGTCGACGTTTTCAAGAAAAAGGTAAGTGAACAGACGGTTCTGGTAGGCACTGGTAAACGTGCGTTATTGCCTAATCTTGAGTCGGCAATTACTTCTAACTTAACTTCTGATACCTATTCTTTCGTAGAAGTGGAAAATAGAAATAGAGACTCCGAGTATTGTATATTTGTTTTAACTTCACACAAGTGGGCTTTTAGGGGGGTAACCGAAACAAGTGTAAGCGGAGACTTACATTGTTTTCAATTGCAAATCGAATCTTTAAAATAAAAAATGAATGGCTATGAAACAATATATCAAAAACACCATAATCCTGATGTTTGCCCTGCTATGGGGCTTGTCGTTGACAAGTTGTAGTGATAGTGAAGCCGATTATTCGGATGATAGCGCATATCCGCCACCCACAATAGAACTCACTTCTCCTGCCGAGATAGATGCGGTAGAATATAACTCGACGGTGACTGTATCTGCCAGAAGTTTTTCTGCTGTGGGTATACATAGTATATATGCCACTTTATTGAAGGTAGGGGATAGTGGAGAGTATGAAGAGGTAAATGCGGCACAGCGTCAACGTCTAAAGATAGATACTTTGCAAACTGATATGACACTTGAATTTGATTTGAATGTCAAGGTCAACACGCGTGAAGCAGTCGGGATATTGGTGACATCGACGGACGTTTTGACAAAAACGTCACAAAAGGTAATACCTATTAAAAAGATAACCAAACTTCCATCTCAGATATTCACAGAACCATCGAATTTCCCTGTTTTAGTACCCGATGAAGAGGTTTCTCTGTCTGTAGTGATTCGTTCTGCCGTAGGTATTAAGTCTGTAAAACATACGTTGTGCAATAAAGTACTGGGTGACCTGAAGGAATATACGACTATTCCGGTGTCTGGCAATCCGTTGGAAATGGAATTTATCCTGAAAACTGTCGTAGATAATAAAGATACCAATGGAATCAAGATTGTGGTGGAAGATATAGAGGGAGGAAGAGAGGAAAAAATTATCAATATCGAAGGTCTTGAGGGGGTTGACAATAATGTTGCGCTTGTTTTCAACAATATAGAAATGGCACCCGAATGGGAACATTCAACAGAACCGGATCAACCTTATATTTTCTCCATAGAGGGAATAATGGTACAAGGTGTGCAGAAACATGTATTAAGCCTGAAGGAAATTAAAGGATATGGCTCAAAGGCAAACAGTGTAGATTTTGCTTTCGTCAATATATGGAGAAATCCGGAGTTTGTTGCCGTTAAAAATAGAGGTTTCTCTTATGTCAGTGCATCAAGAATTAATGGAGGACCGGTGGGACGGCGTTATGATGTAGATAACTGGATCAAACCGGTAGGCGTTGCTACGAACAGAACGATGTTTACTCTTATACCTGAGGATAAGGTCACTGAGCTTGGCGTTGATGTGATGGTGGAGAGTGCGGTTCCTGACGCCAAGACTTTTGAAGCGTTGAATATGTTGCAAAGTATGACTACACAGGGTGCTGATATGTTAATGCAAAGGGTCAATGCTTCTGATGGATACCCGAATGATCCTTGTAGTTTGCAGATCAAGGATAATACCTATATTGCTTTTGTTACTGCAGCGGGTAAATATGGTGTTATTCATGTTATTGAAGCCGCAAACGATGCAGATGCGTTAGTTACCGGAGGATGTAAAATAGCTACTCCTACAGGAGTTGTGGGAGGTAAAGGTCCGGCCTATTCGGGAGCTGGCATAGCCGGACTTACTTACGATGGTGTGGCGTTGCTTTACGGACGCACCTGTAAGTTGAAAATTGTGGTTCAAAAGTAATGTTGTTACAAATTGAGAAATAATACATTTATATTTTTGATGTAAAAGTTAAGAAAGGCCGGTCATATCTCTTTATGAACCGGCTTTTCTTGGGTCAGTCCGAAAAGCCTGTGGGTATGTTATGTTAATATTCGAAAGTGTACTATCTTTGCAGTTAGATTTTAAACAACACGTGAATTTGTCGAACTCACGTTATTTATATGCTAATTCTGCTTTGTCTTTAGGGTATTTGGAAATGCCGATGATAGCGCTTTACCTTGCCGTACGATGTCAACGAGTGTTGAAGTGTCTCTTCAAGAGGGTGTTGGGGTCGTAACGGTGGGTATAGAAGATGTCTACATATTCGAGGTTCATCCGCTTTAAACTTTGGTTGAGGCTGCTCATCAGTGATTTTCGGGAACCCCAATCACCGTAAGGACCCGGCCACATTTCATGTCCCGCTTTGGTAGAAATAAATAATTCATCCCGGTAGGGCATAAATGATTTCTTCATAATCATACCGAATGTTTCTTCTGCAGAGCCGCAGGAAGGACCGTAATTGTTGGCGAGGTCAAAATGGGTGATACCCTTGTCGAATGCATAATGTGCCATTGATAGCGAGTTGGCGAAAGTATTGACATCGCCGAAGTTGTGCCATAGTCCTAAAGATATTTCAGGTAGAAGGATGCCGCTCTTTCCGCAACGGCGGTATTTCATACCGTTTTCGTATCTGCCGGGGGCGGGAGAATAGATGGGATTTATCATGTCTGTTGGTTTTAGTTAGACTTTACATTATATAAGGTTGTAAAAACAATGAAAGCAAAAATACGGAAATTCTTTGAAAGTATCTGTTTATTGGCTCCATAGATTGGACTTTTATTTACTTTACAATTTTATCCGTCTCCGGTTCGAAGAGTCTATTGCTGAGTGCCTGCAAAGCCCTTTTCTTGTCTTCCGTCTTAATGACGAATGCTACGTCACTGTCATTGCTGCCATACGAAATCATACGTAGCGGGATATCTGCCAGAGCTTCTATAATCTGTGCTTCGACACCGGCATACTGCCAACGCATGTTTCCCACCACGGATACAATGGACATGCGGTCTTCCATCAGAATTTTTGCATATTGTTCCAGCTCCGCAAGAATTTTGCATAGATGTTCGCTGTTGTCTATGGCGACGGATACATCCTGATTGGATGAAACCAACAGACAAAGCGGCGTTCTGTATTTGGCAAACGTATCAAAAATCTTACTGATAAACTGATAAGGACATAAGTTATGTTTCGACTCGAACTTCACGTAGAAGATGTTGTCTTTGGCGGCTATGGCTTTAATGATATTGTCGTCCTGCAAATCCGAAATCAATGTCCCCTCTGCCTGAGGATTCATTGAGTTGAGCAATCGTACCGGGATATTGCGCTTGCGTGCCGGGGCGATGCAGAACGGGTGTAATATTTTTGCTCCGTAAAAGGCCAGCTGCTCGGCTTCGTTGAAACTGAGATGCTTTACGGAGTGGGTTCCCGTTACTTCACGCGGGTCATTATTGTGCATCCCGTCAATGTCCGTCCATATCTGTATTTCCTCTGCGCGGATGGCAGCGCCGATGAGCGATGCCGTATAGTCGCTGCCGCCCCGTTTCAGGTATCCGTTTCATTATAAGCATTTTTGCAGATGTACCCTTGAGTAATAAAAAGATTGATGCCGGGATACTGTGTCAATTGCGCCTGCAGTTTTTCCTCTATATATTTCAAGTCCGGTTCTCCTTCCGGTCCGGTACGCATAAAGTCGAAGGCGGAGAGCAGGATATTGGCAATCTTCCGTTCCCGCAGGTAGAAGTGCAGCAGGGCTGTACTGATAAGTTCCCCTTGTGCCAAAACCTCTTTTTCTTCAACCGAGGTGAATTCATCATTGATAAATTGCCAGAGTCGCTGGAAGCGGTCGAGAATATAATCTATCGCTTCCCGCTTTGTGGACTCGTCTGTCAACAGTTCGTTGGCAAAGTCTATGAACTGGAATTCCAGCCGGGTGATTTTCTCGTGTGCCTGTTCTATGTCGCGGTTGAACAGGCTGGCTGCAATCTCTTCCAGATGATTGGTTGTGCCTGCCGTTGCGGACAGGACTACAATCTTCGGTGTGGACTCTGAAATGAGCTCCGCTACGTGTTTCATTCTCTCTACTGTGCCGACGGAAGTACCGCCGAATTTGCAAACTTTCATTTTTAAATCTTTTTTAGTTATTCTTTTTTTACGGTCGGATGAAGCCTCTGTATTCCTTTTCGTTTTAGAAGGCTCATTTCCGAAATGGAAGGGCGAGTTTCTTTTTCAGTTCTCTTACAATGCCTCTGAGGATACATTGTAAGGTGTTTTTTTACTTTTCCGTAGCCTTATGTGCGCTCCCTTCACTTATAAAAGTTCAAAAGACATGCCGTTTGTTTCCCGGAAAACGTTTATATTTGCACATCCCCTGTTTTTACCATTTATTACTTTAAACTTATCCGAAAAATATGAGCAAGATTTTAGTCGTTGACGATGAAGTACAGATCCGTACTCTTTTGTCGCGTATGTTGGAGTTGGAAGGATATGAAGTATGCCAGGCCGGTGATTGCAGGACTGCTTTGAAGCAGCTGGAATTTCAGAGCCCGGATGTAGTCTTGTGCGATGTGTTTCTTCCTGACGGTAACGGGGTAGACCTTGTGTCGTCTGTCAAGAAAACAGCCCCTAACGTAGAGATAATCCTGTTGACGGCGCACGGTAATATCCCGGACGGGGTGCAGGCCATTAAGAACGGCGCTTTCGATTATATCACCAAAGGTGATGATAACAATAAGATTATACCGCTTGTCAGCCGTGCCGTGGAGAAGGCGCGCATGAACGTCCGCTTGGAGAAACTGGAAAAAAAAGTAGGGCATACGTATTCTTTCGATTCTGTTTTGGGTGATTCGAAAGCATTGAAAGATGCCGTTTCACTGGCACAGAAAGTATCGGGAACGGATGTGCCCGTATTACTGACGGGTGAAACGGGTACGGGAAAGGAAGTCTTTGCGCAAGCCATACATTATAATAGTAAGCGTGCCAAGCAGAATTTCGTAGCGGTAAACTGTTCCTCTTTCAGTAAGGAACTGTTGGAAAGCGAGATGTTCGGGCATAAGGCGGGAGCTTTCACCGGTGCACTCAAAGAGACGAAAGGACTGTTTGAGGAAGCAGACAACGGCACGATCTTCCTCGACGAGATCGGTGAGATGGCGTTCGATCTTCAGGCCAAGTTACTCCGTATTCTCGAAACCGGTGAATTCCTCAAGATTGGAGACACGAAACCTGTCAAGGTGAATGTGCGTGTGATAGCCGCCACCAACCGTGACTTAGCAAAAGAAATTGCCGACGGCCATTTTCGTGAGGACTTGTTTTACAGGCTTTCTGTTTTCCATATTCACCTGCCGCCGCTCCGCGAACGGGTGGACGACATTCCTCTGCATGTCGAGGCGTTTGTTTCCGCACTGTCTTCTAAGATAGGAAAGACCATCCGCACGATCTCGCCGGACTATGTCCGTATCTTGAAACGGTATCCTTGGAAAGGGAATGTCCGTGAACTGCGCAATGTCGTGGAGCGCAGCCTCATTATCTCCGATGGAGACACCTTGACTGCAGACACCTTGCCGCTCACAATACAGAACCCTCAAGATAATACCGACAGCAGCTATTCCGGCTTCGACCTTGACGGCGTAGAGAAGATGCATATTCAAAAGGTATTGAAGTATACCAACGGCAACAAGACGGAAACCTCCCGCCTGTTAGGTATCGGCTTGACGACCCTCTACAGGAAGATCGAAGAATATGGCCTTTGATTGTGAAATAGAATTGGCGGTAGGGCGAAAAGGCGCTGGTGTGTTGAGAGTGTCGAATGCATTTTGGAATCCCCGGTTGGAAGATGCACATTCAAAGTCTGCATCGGTATGACTGCCGGTGTAGACGAGTCGTACCAGGTGCTGTCGGTTTTCTGATACAGGACGTTGCTGGACAGTTTGTTGCAGTTGAATATTGACCAGATAATAATAGCATAAGCGTATGGATAAGTTCTTAAGACTGAAAATAAAAACGAAACTGACCTTCGGGATCGGCCTTTTGTTTACGATGATCGTTCTGCTGGGCGGGCTGGCTGTGCAGAATATTACGGATATGTCTTCCGACACGCAGAATATCTTGGCGGATAATTATAATTCGCTTCTTTATTCTCGCCGGATGTTGGATGCCCTCGAACGGATCAAGAACGATCCGCAGGCACGTGCGGAGTTTGAAAAGAACCTGGATTTGCAGCAAAAGAATATCACGGAGATCGACGAGAATGTGGCGACGGCGCATCTGGTCGCACAATATGAGGCGATGCACCGGGACCTGAACGATACGACTATACAGCGTGTCAGGATGGCACTTAACGATATCATGAGTCTGAATATGGCGACGATCTACCGGAAAAGCAAGGTAGCCGAGCGTACGGCGGACCAAGCATTGTTATGGATTTGCATTATCGCGGTGGCTTGTGTCCTGATTGCTTTTGCTTTCC
>ERZ791618.589-NODE-589-length-16631-cov-1.625241_pt1 | contig 16631 bp, 17 predicted proteins | sample MGYA00510059_ERZ791618 | MGnify/ENA primary metagenome ERZ791618 (study PRJEB30046, sample SAMN00715159) | human gut metagenome | study: EMG produced TPA metagenomics assembly of the A metagenome-wide association study of gut microbiota in type 2...
TCATAGAGATCAGACATCAGACATCTAAAAACTACATCCGGATATGTAAGTGAAAATACTAAGTACAGAGCTGTCAGATGTGAAGGCTGTCCGCTAAGATACCGATGTTTTAAAGCAAAAGGAAATAGGACGATAGAACTGAATCACAGGCTCAGAAAATACAAGCAGAAAGCAAAAGAGTTGCTCTGTTTCGAGGAAGGACTGAAACACAGAGGACAGAGATGCGTAGAACCGGAAGCTGTGTTCGGACAAATAAAATACAATATGGACTACAAACGTTCCGCCATTTTGGAAAGGATAAGGTCTTTATGGACTTCTCCTTCTTTGCCATTGCCTTCAAGATAAAAAAGATGTGTGCAAAAATGAGAAAAGAAGGTCTACCACGGTTTGAGTGATGTATCAAGGGAGCTTCTATATACAATCGGTTACGGTTTGCCAACTTTAAGATATTTAAGGAGCTCTGAGTATCCAAAGAATTGAGAGACATATGGCTGTTTCTATTACCGATATAAGTAATATCAGGCATCCATATTTCTTCCGGATGCGTCGTTTCCATATTTTCCACTAGATTCTTGTGCTTTTGAAATCGATGATATGAGTTGGTTGTTACATGATATGAACGTACAGGTTTTATAAGCAGATGATTGGCACGGAGTATATTAAACTGTGCTATAACAACAGATTCGCTACATTAGCTTACTGGATTTTTACGCTCGTCGGGACGGGTGGTCCCGCCCCTTGGCGCTGGCCGTTCCCCGACCGATGAGTTTAAAAACGTAAAATAATCTGCGATATATTTTGATTCTCCACGGATTATCGAATAACAGTTTTCTTATTTCGATGTTTTATGAATTTAAGATACTTGTAATTACGTGGAAGAATTTCTTCGTTTGACTCCCAGAATTTTTCACTCACATCGGGCTGGATCGGAACAAGGTGCTCGACAGACTTGAGTTTTTGTATCGGAGTCTTGCCGTCCAGTGAGGAATGTGGTCGTTTCTTATTGTAGAACTCCTGCCATTCCATAGCCATCACATTCAAATCAAGTGTCTTGTCCGACAAATCTATAAGATTCCAAAACTCTGTCTTATCGGTCTGCTGAGACCTTTCAACTTTGCCATTCAGATGCGGAGTCCTTGGTTTGATTGGTCTGAATTTGATAAAATGGTCATGCAGTTCATATTGGAAGTCATAATTGAAAAATTCTGTTCCCCAATCAGTTTGTATCCGCTGAACGGGAAAAGGAAAGGTGTTCAGTATCTCTCCTAAAAAATGAACGCAACTATATACTTTATTGTACCAAGACTTGTGTATAATGATTGCTTGGACTTTAATGTGTCAATCTGCGCCTTAGCAGATTGGCATTGTTAAAACAACCTTAGTTTGAGAATCTTTTCTTATTGTTTGAATATGTATAGAACAAAAATAGGGCATGTCTGAATAAGCATGCCCTATTAATATTTAAGCCGTAATTCCCAAACTATGATATGACATAAACAGCATTCCAATCATTATATTTAACAGCATTCCCTGATTCATTTTTAATTTGTTCGGGAGTAGTCCAATTCTCACCGTCTATTGAAGTTGTATAATATCCATAATAATCTACACCCTCTCCAACAGTGACAAACTTGCCATTTCCATAAGTAACATCATTCCAATGAATTGTAATATCAAACATTACCTGTTGTGGCGTAATCCAGTTTTCGCCATCTGTGGATGATGTTATGTATCTATTTTGCCCCACTGCTACAAACTTTCCACCTCCATATGTATTGGAATCCCACCAAGAAGTAACTCCTACACTTGTTGTGGATTGGTCCAGTTCTCACCATCTGTAGATGTTGTTACATGTTTACCGTTATGTTCAGTTACTACGAATTTTCCATTTCCGTATGTGATAGCCCCCCACCAATTATCTTTAGTCCCTACCTGCTGTGGTGTAGCCCAGTTCTTCCCGTCTGTGGATGATACTATACGCCCATTTCTGCCAGTTACTACAAATTTTCCACTTCCGTATGCAATACCAGTCCACATATGATCACCTGGCAATGAATGAGCAGTCCAGTTTAGACCATCGGTAGATATTCCAACATTACCTTCTTCACTTATGGCTACAAACTTCCATTCCCGTATGCAATGTATTCCCACTTTTGATATTTGCCCATTGTTTGTGAAGTCCAATTATTACCATCCGTGGATGTAGCAGTTTTACAATATACACTAACTGCAACATACTTACCATTTCCATAGGCAATATCATTCCAATCATCAATTCCTACTATCATATTTAAATCTCCTATTTTTACGTTAATAATATCATCTGTTGACGGTGGCGTAACAGGCTTATCGGGTTCATTTGGTTCTTCCGGTTGTTCCACAGGCGGCTTGACAGGTTCATATTCTTCCTCCTTATCACATGCGACTAACAAACCAGCACATAGTGCCATCATACAAAAAAGTCTTGTTTTCATTATTCTTTTTGTTTTTATCCCGCAACCACTGGGAAGAGATAGTTTCAAGAAAGTGAGTTGCATCCTCAAAAGGCACTTTCTTACTCGATTATACTTGCGTTTTGATGATATTACCACTGCTACCTAATATAATGACAGCAACAGGTCCCACAATATCTTCTTCCATTACGAGTTGGTTATCGGCATAAGCACCTTTCACCAAGAAGCCAGATATTGCTTCTATTTCACTCTTTGTCGGACTTCGAGTCAGTTCCGAACTAAATGCACCTGCTTTGAGCGTATTACAAAACGCTCTTGTTGCGATTCTACCCATAGGTTTCTCCTTTCTTTAATGATTAATATTTGATATATGTATTATAGATTTTTAGAGAAGAGTTTTTTAGAGTTTTACCTTTTGGAATATCAAATGAGTAGATACAAGAAAAGGGCACAAACACACTCTCTCTTAATTTGTTAGTTAGGCTCTGGTAAGCCTTGAAGCTCAAATAAGAAAAAGCAGTCTGTGCCCTCGATTGAGGGTACAAACTATGCTTAGACTTATTATTCGGAGCTTCATTTTAAATTTACCAGATTTAACTAACTCAAATAATTGTCTGCAAGTTATGCAATATGTCTTTTACTAGAAATGTCTATTCTTATACCTCCTTTTTTAGTTCGTCCACAAAGTAAACGAAAAAGAAGTAAATAGGCAAACATCTGAAAGACTATAACACAGACTGCTTATATAATTTTGTTTCACTATTCGCTACACCATTCCGGTTTCATCAACAGTTCTCCGTAATACAGCCGTTCCGTAGGCTGTTGCAAGAATTGGTTGAAGCGTTCCCCATCTGAAATATTTCGCGTATTATAGCGAAATTCTGACTCTTTGCAATACTTAGGCAAATGCTTAGGACTAACTAGGTAGTAAATACCTATAATCATTCTTTTGAAATGACTCCAATACCCTTCTATACCGTTTGTATGGTAGCCTTTCTTATTGACATAAATACCTAAACTGTGTTGTACAACCTCATGTATATAGTTTTCTTTTACACTGTTATAACCCGACCAACCATCAGAAATAACTGTAGTACCTTTCTTTACCAATCGGTCTATGACATTCAAAAGGACTTTTGCGCTTGCGTCAGCAATAACTTGTGTATATACCTTTCCCTTAGAAAGTAACCCCATTACGGGAGTTTTCTGTTTCGTACTACGTTCCTTGTCCTCCTTTGTTGCGTTTCGTTTTACCACCAACATAAGTTTCATCGACTTGTGTATCAGCCTCAAATGTTGTATCATCTTTCTTTATGTTATGACGAATACGATGCAGCATAAACCATGCTGTCTTTTGAGTTACATGAATATCCCTTGCCAACTGACAACTACTAATTCCTCTTTTGTGAGCCAAAAACAAGAAGATAGCATAAAACCATTTCTTCAACGGAAGGTTAGAGTCCTCAAACATAGTACCTATACGTACCGTAAACCGTTCCCGACAATCTTTACACTTGTACAATCCTTTGAACTCTCCGTTCTGTTTCCGTTTGTAATGGTGCTTAGATATGGAACCGCAATGAGGGCAAACAGGCTCACCATGCCACCGCATATCTTCCAGATGCTCCCTGCAATCCTCTTCGGTATGCAGAGTATCTATCATTTGAAGTAGTGAGTGGAATGGTTGCATATGTACAATTATTTATTGGTTTATAGGGAATTGTACACGCGATGGGAGGATAATTTCAGTTTTGGAGAAAAATCTTAATGAAAATCTTAAGATTTTCATAGGTTCTTGACGATTTACCACCGTCAAGAATAAGAAAATACCCAAGATATTTTATGATGGCTTGATTATTAGTAGATTAATGATTTTAGCAGAACGCTTTTTGGGTTGAAAAAAGAAAAATACATATTCTATTAATCAAACATATACGGTTATGAGAACTCTTGTAGAATATATGAACGAAACTTTGGGGAATACTCTGGAATTGGAAATCGCCAAAATATTAAGTGATGAACAAGAAGAAGCAGAGAATGAAACTTCTAATGAAGACAATGATAACTAAACACAACCATATACTTTAGAGCAACCAGTCATTATACACAAGTCTTGGTACAATAAAGTATATAGTTGCGAAAAATGAATTGTACTTTCCGCTTTTTTATTGGGATATATACGAATGGTTCTCAAACGGGTACAATCATCTATGGCCGTGAACTGGTATGCTCCGTTTCGTACTTTCATTACATCCAGCTGAACCCTTTCCCCGGGAATTTCTTTACTATATCGGATATAGTCTGACTTTTTACGCCGTTTCACAACAGCTTTGACCTGATGCTTTTTCAACACACGCCACACCGTCATGGCTGAGAGCTTTATTCTCTTCCTAAGCAGATAGTTGGCAATCCGTTGTGCTCCCCAGCTTCTCGTCTCACGCAGATTAAGGATAATGGTTTCAATTTCAGGTGTTATCTTCATATTGGCAAGTCTTGATGGGCGTTTAGACTTGTCGGACAATTCCGACTTACCTTGTTCTTTCTCGCGATTTATCCAACGGTATAACGTGGAACGGGCAATCCCGCACCGAAGGGCAGTTTTTGTCACAGAACCCGTTTCGGCGTATAGTTCAAGCCATTTTTGGCGCATTCGTATTTTCCGTATATCTTCTTTCATGCTACGAAGATACGGATTAAGATTTGCCTATGAAAAGAAAAGGTGTAGCGTATCTATTGATACTTTACAATTAAACAGCTTATCTCTACCAACTTTTTTCTCCTTTAATGACAAAAGAAGCATATGATAGAGTTTACGAGTGCCTATAGGGGCATTTCCAAACGAATGTCCTGTATCATTTCTACAACTTCAGTGGCTTTTTGTCGGCTTCTGCTTATATTCCACTGTTGACGGTAATACTTTTGCCTGTTTATCCCGAGCAGTTGGCAGACCTCACTGATACTTAGGGATTTTTCTTCTTTATATTGAGTGACTGCTCGGGAAAGGTGTTTTTTCGTATGGCGATATTATACTCCTTTTCTGCGATGTCTATCATCATATCAAAGAACTCCACTTTTATATCTTTCAGCTCAAGTTCCTTTTCCAAACGGGTATTCTTACGTTCCAGCAACCTTACCTTTTGCTGCAGTTCAAGCAGCTCTTGATCTTTACTCTTTTCCATAAAATCGAGGGATTTGTTTGAGACGTCAACGTTACCATATTTTTCAATCCAGCGTTTAACTGTATAGCTCCCTTGTATACCATATCTACGTTGAAGGAAGCCTAAACTTACTTTAGTGGTTTCGTACTCTTGTACTACGGATAATTAAAGGACATGCTGTAATCCTTTTGAGTATGCTTAACGTACTTGTGCTATGTCTTTTCCATTCGTTACTTATTTTAAGTATTCCATGCGACAAGAAGTTGTACAAGTAATTTTGTTCAGCACTGTGTTTGAGCCTATTGTTCCGTCAATAGTAGCCTAAAGAGGTGTGCTTTACTAGTAATGGTTTGGTACGAAGCCCTCTTGACAATACTGTCCTTTACAGAAATATCTAATGTATAGGTTATTAGACTGACTGATATGAGTAATATATGTGAATTGCTGCACCTCATGATAAAGTATATAGTTACGCAGATTAAAGACCTCTTAAGACTGTGTAAGAATTTCAGAGATATGATCAATGAGAATACTTATGATAAGGATATTAGAAAGTGGATTGAAAAAGCAAAGGTAATACGGGATGTGGCACTGACGAACTTTGCATATGGTATTGAAAAAGACTGAGAGACGGTACAGGAAGCTATTTATATCCTCTTTAGCAACGGATTACTGGAGGGATAGTGAATAAAATTAAAGCGGTCAAAAGACAGATGTACAATAGGGCAGGAAGTAAACTGCTGAGAGTGAAGATTCTTTATTCACAATAGAAGAAATACCACCAAATTTAAAGAAGAACCAATATTCAATAATATGCACAACTTTCTATTCATAAATCTTTTATTAATTTGATTCCGCTAACGAGTTATCATATGTTTTTTAATAGTCAATTAAAAAATGAGAAATTATTTCAAATAGAATGCGTTTTTTGAATATAGTTTTTCGCTTTTCTTTTAAAAATATCACTTCTACATACCTAACTTTGCAAATATAAAAAAGAAAATCCCCAGTAAACTAATTTATCTATAATAATGGAAAACAATAATACCTCAAATAAAAGGACCTACTATATTTCAATAGCCATTCTTGCCGGAATGTTCTTTATTTTTGGATTTGTATCTTGGGTCAATTCCATACTTATTCCCTATTTCCGTATATCCTGCGAACTTACACATTTCGAATCCTACTTTGTAGCGTTTGCTTTTTATATTGCTTATTTTGGAATATTGTTAAAGAGAGTAGGCTTCAAACAGGGATTATGTACGGATTTATGTTAACTGCATTGGGAGCTTTTATATTCGTTCCGGCCGCTTTAGCCCGACAATTCGAAATCTTTCTGATCGGTTTGTTTTCCATAGGAACAGGGCTGGCAATCCTGCAAACAGCAGCCAATCCGTACGTCACCATTATCGGTCCAATTGACAGTGCTGCCCGGCGTATCAGTATCATGGGCATATGTAACAAATTTGCCGGAATCATTTCTCCTCTCATTTTCGCCGCACTGATTCTGAAAGCAGATGACAGTGAACTTTTTGCCCTGATAGAATCAGGTACATTGGATGCAATAACCCAAAATGCCATGCTTGACGAATTGATACAACGGGTTATCGTTCCGTACGCTATACTAGGAGTGCTGCTTTTATTAGCCGGAATCGGTATCCGTTATTCTGTCTTACCGGAAATTAATACGGATGAGCAGAATGCGACAGACGACAAAGAAAGCGGGCATAGTAACCGGAAAAGTATTTTGGGTTTTCCATACCTTATTTTAGGCGCATTAGCGATCTTCTTTCATGTAGGAACACAAGTAATAGCCATTGACACTATCATTAATTATGCCAATTCTATGGGTATGGATTTACTGGAAGCAAAAGTATTTCCCTCATATACTCTGGCATGTACAATGATCGGCTACATATTGGGAATCATCGTAATCCCCAAATATATCTCACAAAAGAACGCACTGATTGTATGTACAGTACTAGGATTATTCCTTTCATTCGGAGTTGTATTAGCCGACTTTAGTGTAACTCTCTTCGGTCATCAAGCTAATGCCTCTATCTTTTTTCTCAATGCACTAGGCTTTCCCAATGCACTAATTTATGCAGGTATTTGGCCATTATCCATTCATGGATTAGGAAAGTTTACAAAAACTGGTTCTTCACTACTAATCATGGGACTTTGTGGAAATGCGATCCTACCGTTAGTTTACGGTCATTTTGCTGAAATATATGATTTGCGTATCGGCTACAGGGTATTAATCCCTTGCTTCCTTTATCTTGTATTCTTTGCTGTTAAAGGGCACAAGATCACTTCATGGAGATAAAAAATAAATGATGAATAAACCTCAAGTAACATAAAATGAAGAGACTAATCATTATAAATGGAAAACTCATCTTTCCGGACCATATAGGTACCGGTAAATCATTGATATGCAACAACGGAAAGATTGAACAAATCGTCACCAATGAAATGCTTGAAATAAACCCGGATGATCAAATAATAGATGCGAAACAGCAGTATGTATCTCCCGGTTTTATTGATATGCATGTTCATGGGGGTGGCGGGCACGACTTTATGGACGGAACAGTGGAAGCATTTCTAGGGATCGCGGAAGTTCATGCGAAGTACGGCACAACAGCTATGGTACCTACAACGCTAACCTGTACCGATGAAGAATTAATGAATATTTTTACCACTTACAAAAAAACAAAAAGCCTCAACAATAAAGGCGCTAAGTTTATAGGGTTACATCTTGAAGGTCCTTATTTTCACCCTCCCAATGCGGAGCCCAAGACCCTAAATTTCTTAAAAAACCATATCCAAAAGAATATAACCATATTATAAATATCTCACAGGATATTGTGCGTTGGAGTGTTGCTCCAGAACTGGAAGGAGCTATCGAAATGGGTAAAGAATTGCAAAGACAGCATATCCTTGCTTCCATTGCACATACCGACGCAATCTATGAAGAAGTGGAAAAAGCATACAAAGCCGGATATACCCATGTTACCCACTTATATTCGGCCATGTCATCCGTAACACGCAGAAATGCTTTTCGATATGCAGGAGTAGTGGAAGCAGTCTATTTGATTGACGACATAACTGTGGAAATCATTGCTGACGGCATACACCTCCCCAAACGCTTCTTCAGTTTGTCTATAAATTCAAAGGACCCGATAAAACTGCACTTTGCACCGATGCAATGCGAGGAACAGGAATGCCGGACGGAGAATCCATTTTGGGAAGTTTAACCAATGGTCAGAAAGTAATTATTGAAGACGGAGTTGCAAAAATGCCGGACCGTTCAGCTTTTGCAGGCAGTGTAGCCACTACCGACCGCTTGGTCAGAACTATGGTACAACTAGCCAATGTCCCCCTCACCGATGCCGTTCGCATGATGACACTTACCCCCGCCCGTATCTTACGCATAGATTCATCAAAAGGTTCTCTAGAAGTAGGAAAAGATGCCGATATCGTCATTTTCGACAACCAAATTCATATTATTAACACAATATCAGAAGGCCATGTTATCTATAGTAAATGAATCAGAAGTCAAAGTATTTCAACAAGAACTGTTGACTGTTAAAATTTACCCTACCCTTCAACAGATGGGTAGCGAAGCTGCAAAAGAAGTAGCAAACAAAATCTGCAAACTTCTGGAAAAAAAGGCTGAAATCAATATGATTTTTGCCGCCGCTCCCTCACAAAATGAATTCTTAAGTCATCTAATTCGCGATAAACGAATCGACTGGACTAGAATTAATGCTTTCCACATGGATGAATACATTGGCATCCATCCGGACGCGTCGCAAAGTTTCGGTCATTTCCTCCGTATCCGTATCTTTGATAAAGTTCCTTTCAAGAAAGTGAACTACTTGAATGGACGCGCAGAGAGTCTTGAAGAAGAATGCAAACGATATGCTAATCTACTTACCAAATATCCAGTAGACATAGTCTGTCTAGGTATCGGAGAAAACGGGCACATAGCTTTCAATGATCCGGATGTAGCAGATTTTAATGATCCCAAACTAGTAAAAATAGTGAAACTCGATCCGGTATGTCGTCAGCAGCAAGTCAACGAGAAATGCTTCGAAAGATTGGATTTAGTACCCAAAGAAGCATTGACACTAACAATCCCTACCTTGCTAAAAGCAGAATGGCTGTTTTGTATTGTACCTTTCAAGAATAAAGCTCATGCAGTATATCGAACTATTTACGGTGAAATTTCAGAAAAATGTCCGGCTAGTATATTACGAAGAAAAGAAAAATCTTCATTATATTTAGACGCAGAAAGTGCAAAATTGATAAATCTATAACCAATCATGAAAAACAAAATTGCTTTTTTTTTATTACTGGCGGTCAGTGCCAGTAGTATATATGCACAAGTAAGAATTAACCTTAAAGGGCAAGTCTTAGATGAAAACAATTTGGGATTGATGGGGGTGAACATCTCTGTGAAGGGTAGTGGACATGGGGTGATTACCGACATAGACGGTAACTATGAATTAACTTCTGTATCTGCTAAGAGTGTGTTGGTCTTTTCCTTTGTCGGTTATGAATCTCAAGAAGTATTGGTAGGCAACAGACAACGTATTAATGTACATTTGAAACCCCTAATTAGCGAATTGGACGATGTAGTGATTGTCGCATATGGCGTGCAGAAAAAGGAAACTTTGATCGGTGCTTTGTCATCAGTAGATGTTGAGAAAATGACGGAAGTACCGGTGGCAAGTGTTACCAATCTATTGTCCGGTTCTGTGCCAGGTATAGCTTCTGTGCAAACATCCGGTCAACCGGGTAAGGATGCCGCTACATTATATATTCGTGGCGTAGGTTCGTTGAGTTCAGCCTCTTCTGCTCCATTGGTGTTAGTAGACGGAGTGGAACGCGACTTTTCGCAGATAGATCCCAATGAAATAGAAAACATGTCGGTATTGAAAGACGCTTCAGCTACAGCAGTGTTTGGTGTCGAGGAGCCAACGGTGTGATTTTGATAACTACCAAGAGAGGGCAGTCCGGTAAACCCTCTATCTCGTTTAGTTCAATGAACGGAGTGCAACAGCCTATGTCGTATTTGAAGCAGGTAAGTAGTTATGACTATGCCCGCTTTTGGAATATCAAGCAGCAGATGGATGGAAAGACAGACCCTAAGAGCTATTTTTCTCGTGAGGATGTGGAAGCTTTTCGTATAGGATCAGATCCTATTATGCACCCCAATACAGATTGGTTAGACTACTTCTTCCGCGATGTCTTTTTTCAAACGAAGAACAATTTATCCATTTCGGGAGGAACAGATGATGTGCGTTATTTTGTGTCTATGGGATATATGTATCAGAACGGCGTGTTGAAGAGTCTGGGTTCATTGCCTTATGATAACAATTTTAATATGAACCGTTATAACTATAGGGCAAATTTAGATTTCAAGTTGAGTCGTTCCACACAGTTGAAACTAGGTGTAGGCGGAAATATGGTAGATACTCGCGAACCGAATACTTCTGTGAAGAATCCTTATAACATTGTGGCTATTTGGAGTGTGCCAATGGCCGGTCCAGGCATTGTGAACGGAGTACGTACTGTTATTCCGAAAGGTACTTATCCTACTGAAAATCATGATGCTTTTGAAAGTTATTATGGTAAGGGATACTCACGCTCATACGACATGACATTGAATATGGACTTGGAATTGACGCAAGATTTGGGCAAGTGGGTCAAAGGATTGAGCGTTTCTGTGAAGGGAGCATACGATAATCGTTTCGAGATTATCAAAAAGCGCGAAGGAGGAACTTATGAATATCAAGAAGTCTATTATAAGGGTAATTTGAGCGAGAGCGGAAAGTGGCAAGAAGGGACGTGGACTGACCCGGATTTTGATAAGACGTTAGTGTATGTACCGGTAGGTACGGAAACACCACTTACTTATAGAGAGAGTAATGAACGTGAGCGTTCTTGGTACTTGGAGGGACGTATCAATTATAATCGTACTTTTGGCGACCATGCCATAGGAGGATTGTTGCTTTACAATCAGTCGCGCGATTACTATCCTTCTACATATAGATATTTGCCTCGTAACTATATAGGTTATGTGGGGCGTGTGACTTATGGTTACCGTTCTAAATATCTTGCAGAGTTCAATGCGGGGTATAATGGGTCGGAAAATTTTGCTCCGGGAAGCAAACGATATGGCTTCTTTCCTTCCGGTTCTATAGGTTGGGTGGTAACCGGTGAAGATTTTATGGATAATGTGCATTGGATTGACTACTTGAAAGTGCGTGCTTCATGGGGACAAGTGGGCAACGATAAAGGAACGACCCGTTTCATGTATAAGGAAAGTATTTGGGAGAGTGAGAATAACGGTTATAGCTTTGGTGTGAATAATCCTGTTTATTCTCCGTCGTTCTATTACACAATGCCTGGCAACACGAATGTGACGTGGGAAACAGCTACTAAGCAAAATTACGGTATTGATATTCAGGCATTCCGCAATCGATTGAGTTTGAGTGTAGATTACTTTTTTGAACATAGAAAAGACATCTTGCTGTCGCCTGAAAAAACACCGGCCATTATAGCCATGGATATGCCGAACTTGAATTTGGGTGAAGTAGATAATCAAGGATATGAGATTGCATTGGGTTGGGGCGAGAGGTTGAAAAGCGGATTTCGTTACTATGCGAATGCCACCGTATCGTATGCCCATAATAAGATAGTCTATATGGATGAGGTGCGTCCAAAATACGACTATATGGCAAAAACAGGTGGTATAGTAGACCGACCTACCGGGTTGTATAAATTCAACCGTCTTTATCAATACGATGATTTTATCAATCAAGATGGTAAACTGATTTTGAAACCTGAATTACCGCAACCTTATGTAAAGGTACAACCGGGTGACTGTATGTACGAGGATTTAAATGGTGACCATATAGTGAATGGCGATGACCGGATGGCTACGGGTTATTCTACGATACCGGAATATATTTTTGGTTTGAATGCCGGATTAGACTATAAGGGATTTCATTTCGATATGCAATGGACCGGAGCTACTCACGTAGATAAGGCTCTCTATTCAGATTATCGTATCCCGTTTACCAATGCTGGGACACGCGGATTGCTCGACTATTTATATGAAGGCTGTTGGACACCTGAAAACCAATTGGGAGCAAAATATCCCAGTCCGGCAGAAGTGAATGAAAGTTGGAATTATGATAACTCTACATTGTGGTTGCAAGATTCTTCTTATTTACGCTTGAAAACATTAACAGTAGGCTATACATTCACTAATAAACCGTGGCTGAAAGCTTTAGGAGCCAAGTCCTTGGGGCTGATGTTTACTGGCTACAACTTGTTGACGCTTAGTCCGATGAAGTTTATGGACCCAGAGGCTCCAGCCAAGTACTCAAGTGGTAGTTATCCGCTTATCCGAGTATATAGTTTTGGAGTGAATATGAAATTTTAACAGAAGAATGACAGTATGAAATACATTGCTAATTTGATTTTATTGATGTGTCTGACGGGTGTTATGTTATGCGCTTGCAATGACATTCGTTTTGGAGATGATTTCTTGGGGCGCGTTCCGGAAGCTTCAGGAGCTATTACTGACTCAATGTTTAACTCGAAGGTAAATGCAGACAAGGTACTGAACCATGCTTATCGTTGCTTGCCTTATGGAATACCTATTTCTAAGAATCAGCCGAATGACAAGTTAGGAGTAAATGTGCTTGAGGCACTGTCCGATTTGCATTACAGCTTTCGCAATAATATAATGGACGGTCCTACGACACTTTATTATAATGGTGCTCTTTCATCAACTTTAGGTACGAATTCGGCGGGACGCGAAGCATACCGTTTCGGTTCGGAATTGGATTATGAAGCCATTCGCTATGCTTGGATTTATATAGAGAATGCAGGCAAGATTCCTGATATGACGGACGAAGAGAGAAGGGAACGGGTGGCTGAAGCAAAAATGATTGTTGCATTGTCTTATGCGCAGATGCTACGTTATGTGGGGGGAGTGCCTTTACTTGACCATTATGTGAAACCCAATGAGGATATGCATTATGAGCGTGCCACGTTTGCGCAGACTGTGGACTACATTATTCGCTTATTGGATGAGGCTAAGAACGATTTGTTGTGGAAACAGCCTGTTGTAGATGACGGTCGTATGACGAAGGCGGGTGCGTTGGGATTGAAGCTGAGAGTGCTTCTTTTTGCAGCTAGTCCCACGTTCAATTCGGAATATTTATGGCATCAGCTAATGAATATACTTGTTATATGAATTATGACCGTGAACGTTGGAAAAGGGCTGTGGATGCAGGCGATGAGTTCTTAGCTGAATATCGTGCTCATGGTGAGTATGATTTGACACGTGCTACGGATGAAAGCCATGCTTCACGACGAAAGGCGTTCCAACAAGCCTATTACGATCGGGGAGGGACGGAAACTTTGATTTCTATTCGTAAGGCGCCAGATTCAGAAAGTAAACCGTATGATGATGTAACTTATTTATATCAAAACTTTTTTGCGGAGCGTAATTTCTCGGGACCTACACTCAATTATGTGAATATGTTTTCATGGGACGATGGGGAGAATTTTCCCGAAGATTATGATTGGAGCGCCCCTTCGGCCAAACCTTTTTGGGACGAAAGCGGAGCACCTGTGCGTGACCCGCGTCTGTATGAAACGGTGGTAGTACCTGGCTCGCGTTTTTATGATGGTTCTACAGCTCCTGTTTATACCAATCATAAGAATTATAAACCAGAGACTACCGGTTTCTTGATGATGAAATTTATAATGGAGGAGAATGCTGATCGCAAAAACAGACCTACACAGTGGCCTTATCTGCGTTTACCAGAGGTTTGGTTGAGTTATGCGGAAGCTTTGAACGAATATAATGGCGCTCCGACAAAGGAAGCTTTCGACTTTTTGAACGATGTACGTACTCGTGCTGTGACTAACGGATATGATGTTGATTTGGGCATGAGCAAAGAAACATTTCGTGATCTGTTGCTAAAGGAACGCGCTTTGGAGTTTGGTTTTGAGGAAGTGCGTTGGTTTGATTTGGTTCGTTGGGGGATGAAGGACGATTTTACGAAGCCGCTTTATGGCTTATCTTCTACCGCCTTATACGATGCAAACGGATTGCCTAAATTTTTTTCATATAAAGTATATCAGTTGAACGACCGTACTTGGAAAGGAAACTGGGACACGAAATGGTATCTTTCGCCTATCCCTTATGAAGAAATCAGTAAAGAATATGGTATGACCCAAAATCCCGGTTGGTAATGAGGTGTAATGGATTATTATAAACGGATGGATATGAAAAAACAATGGATTATAGTATTGCTCGGCAGCTTTTGCATGACCTTGAATGCGCAACAAGATAGACAAGAAAACACAGAGCAGACAGATGTGGATTCCATATCGTTAGGGTATGGACTGTATAGAGAAGTGAAGATGGCTCCGGCTTCGGCGGCTGTGATAGAAAAGAAAGCTTTTGCCAATTCTCCGCATATAGACATTGCTAAGGCTTTGTATGGTAAAGTGGCGGGATTGAATGTGGCGCAAGGAAAAGGTGAATCGGTAAATAATGTCGCCTCGTTTTCTCTGCATGGACATACACCTATCGTATTGGTAGATGGCTTTATTCGCGATGTGACAAACTTGACTACGGATGAAATAGAATCTGTAACGGTATTAAAAGATGCTGTTGCTTCAGCTCTTTATGGAGTGCGGGGAGCTAATGGAGTTATATCTATTACTACTAAACGTGGTTCTGACCGTGGATTACGTATTGCTGCGAAGTATCAGTTGGGTATCAATACTCAATTCCGCTCTCCGGAGTTTGCTGACGCTTATACGTATGCAAGTAATATGAATCAAGCGCTGAAATTGGATGGACTGGATATGAAATATCAATTGGTGGAATTGGAAGCTTTTAAGAGTGGATCTTACCCTTTTCTTTATCCGAATGTGGATTGGTGGAATGAGACTTATGACAAGGCAGCTACCAATCATCGTTTGAATGTGACGTTTGACGGAGGTAACAAACGTTTCCGTTATTATACGGTAGTGGATTATATGTTTGACCGCGGATTGATGAAGAACCTGTCTAATGATGACCGTTATGGGAGTAAACTGACTGATACGCGGTTGAATATTCGCGCTAACATTGATGCGGAGCTGACTCGTACCACGAAGTTAAAGTTGGGTATTGTAGGTAAGATATCAGAAGATAATAAACCTAATTTTGGTGATTTTTATACTCTGTTATACAACACACCGTCTTTGGCTTTCCCAATTCGTCAGGAAAACGGAACATTCGGTGGATCTGCTATTTATGGAGCGAACAATCCTTACGCATTGATAGCTGCTACTGGAAACCATCGGAATACATATGCCACTTTATTGGCGGACGCTGTATTGACCCAACGGCTGGATGCTTTGGTTAAGGGCTTGTCGGCAGAGTTTAGAGTCTCTTTCGACGATTCCGGACGTATGTATGATGCCACTCATAAAGAATATCAGTATATGGAACTTGTACCGATACTTGCCAATGGTACTATAGAAGGTAGTACTCCTATTGTTTATGGTAAGAACTCTGAAACATTGGATCATAGTGATGGGTTGATGTCTGTTTATGCCCGTACTACTGTGCAGGGAAAATTAAATTATGAGTGGAGACATAAAGCTCATGCTCTGAATGCGGCTTTAATTTATGACCAACAGTCTTATTCTGCTAACGGGAGAAACCGCAGTACTAAACGGCAGTCAGCTATGGCCACCCTTTCTTATGACTATGACAATCGCTATTCGTTAAGTGGCGTAGTTAATTATTCGGGTACGGCTTATTTACCTGATGGAGATCGTTTTCATACTTATCCTGCTGTTTCTGCTACATGGAATGTACTAAATGAACGTTTTTTACGCCATGTCAATTTGAACCAGTTCAAAGTATATGCTTCTTATGGCTTTTTCGGTTGGGGGGGGGGGTTTTTTCTCTCCGCCTCTTTTCAAAGCCGCT
>ERZ791618.595-NODE-595-length-16449-cov-1.632122_pt1 | contig 16449 bp, 10 predicted proteins | sample MGYA00510059_ERZ791618 | MGnify/ENA primary metagenome ERZ791618 (study PRJEB30046, sample SAMN00715159) | human gut metagenome | study: EMG produced TPA metagenomics assembly of the A metagenome-wide association study of gut microbiota in type 2...
TTACCCCGCGTGGGCCGCGACCCGCTGTGGCTGCCATGATATAGGAATAATCAAATCCCAAGTCTCCCAGTGCTGTAGGTAGTGGAGCATTCCAGTCTTGCATGCCCGATTTGTCACCCAATCCTAAATGCCATTTGCCGATAGCGCCGGTGATATATCCGGAATTCTTAAAAACATCTGCCAGCGTGTAAGTTTCAGGTCGGATAATCATACCAGCATTACCTGCTGCCACACCGGTTCCCGGTACACGCCACGCATATTTTCCAGTGAGCATGGAGTAACGTGAAGGAGTACTTGTTGCCGCAGTGGCGTGCGCATTGGTGAATTGGACACCACTTTCTGCCAATTGGTTTACATGGGGAGTTTGTACGTTTTTGGCTCCATAGCATTCGAGGTCACCATATCCCAGATCATCTGCATAGATAAAAATGACGTTTGGCTGCTTTTGAGGATTTGTTTTGGTTTTGAGCTTTTCGCTTTGTGCCGGACCTGTAACCGCCAATAGGCTTGCAACTGGCGAAAGAAAAGCTAATAATGCATACTGTTTCATGGGTATATTTATTTATAGGTTTTAAGGTAACTTATACCTTTGTGTCTTATTAATAAATACGTATATTTTTAGCCCAGCACTATATCAAACCCAGTTAAAACTAGTTAAAACGCAGAATGTCTCTTATGGTATCGTAATGAAGAAAATAAATAGGTTCAAATTCTTTTTTATGAATTTTAAAGCAAAGTAGATATTACGTTCTACCGCCTTCTCGCTAATGTCAAGTTGTTCTGCTATTTCTTTGTTTGTCATTTGTTGTTTCCTGCTCATGATAAAAACCTCTTGTTGTCGTGGTGGAAGTAAAGAAACTAATTTCCATATATATTCCAGTAGATCCTTAACTTCGAGCGTCTCATCAGATATAGCAATTTTCTCAGCAACCTCAAGAGCAGTAATTTTCATCGTTACCTTATTCAGACTTTTGCGGAAGTAATCAAAAATTGTGTTACGAGTCATAATAAAGAGTAATCCGTCTATGTCTTTGTTTTCGTTGATTGATGCACGCGATTCCCATAATTTGATAAAAACCTCTTGTACTGCCTCTTTTATTTCCTCGTCGTCATTCAGATAAATCTCTGAAAATCTGTATACTTTCCGCCAATAATGATCATATACAAAGGTAAATGAGGTTTCGTCTCCTTGTTTTAATTTTGCTAAAACAGATGTTTTCTCCATTACGTGCATAATTATAATTGTTTTGCAAAGATAAGAAAAAAAGGACTGGTTAGCGTTCTAAAGAACTGCTTTCTGATTTTTCGAAAAAAAGTTCAATGCAATGTAGGGGTAGACATAAAAGTTTCGTATTTAATATTAGAGACGCTTGTTTTATAATGAAAATGAAAAATGTGAAAAAGATAGATATGAATAAGAAACTATATGAACAAATCAAAGCTTTATTAGCAGACAAACTGGATGAAAAAGAACAAAAGGAACTATTTCATCATCGAGAGTTTGAAGAAAGAATGCACCTGCAATGGAATATGGATCGACAAAAAGAACTTGACGATGAAGTAGGGCGAAAGATGTGGAAAATGGTAAGACAGAAATGTCTGGATTGCCAACAACAGAAAAAGCATGTTTATATACCATATTGGCTATCTGTGGCTGCCGTAGCTCTTGTTTTGCTACTTGGAGCAACTTGGATGTATTTCTCCGGAAAAAAGGTAAATGAGGCGAAAGATGCTTTTGTAGAAGTAGTATCAAAAGAAGGACGTCTATATATGCTGCCTGATAGTTCACGAGTTTGGATGCATCCGGGAAGTTCTATCCGTTATCCGGAGAATTTTGTTCAGAATAGAAAAGTGTGGTTGAAAGGAAATTCCCATTTTGATGTTTATAAACAGGAAGGCAAACATTTTATCGTATACATTGATAGGGCTTTTGTAGAAGTAAAAGGTACTTCTTTTTTAATTAATCAGGAACAGGCAAATATTTCTAAAGTCACTTTGTTTAGTGGTAAAGTCGATTTTACGATAGTAGGTACTGAGCATACTATTGAGATGAAACCTTCGCAAGAATTGACCTTCAACGCGGAGAAGGCAAGCGTGAAAGTGGATGAAATGCAAGGAGTGAAATGGAAAGATGGTAATTATGAATTTACAAATGTTGATTTAAGTTCATGGATTGAGATTGTAGGAAGAATATATAATGTAAAAATATCATTGGAACACGGACAGGCAACCAAGAATCTGTTAAATGGGCGTCTACGTTACAATGAGTCATTGGAAGAAGCTATTGAAAAAATGTGCTTCAGTACAGGGTGGCGATATAGAAAGGAAAATGGAGAATATATCATATTCCGTTAAAGGTATACTATAATATGTTTGTATAATTTTTTAATGTTAATCTTTTAATTATTTAGTATGGAAGAAAAGCAGCAGCATGGCAGGTGGAAGTACCTCATGTGCATTTGGTTTGGAATCTTTTGTTTCCCATTGATTGTAATAGCAGCACAGGGAGTCATAAAGGTGAAAGGGTATTTTAGTGAAGTACAAGCTATCCGTCAGATCGAAAAAAACAGTAATTATGTGTTTTTTTACGATGCAGCGGATTTGGATGAAGTAAAGCGCAAAAACATTGACTGCCAAGGTACGATTGAAAAAGTATTGTCAGTTGTATTTGAAGGGAGTAATGTTAACTATTTAGTCCGGGGAGACGAAGTTGTACTGAAAGTGAATAAACAGAGTGTACAGCAGAAAGGAGAGAAAAGAGTCGTCACAGGTGTGGTTACAGATGCCATAGACGGCGAGCCGTTGGTAGGTGTGAACATTGTTGTGAAAGGTCAGAAAAGTGGAACTATCACGGATTTGAATGGTAGATATTCTATTTCTGTGAGCGGAGACAAAGCCGTACTGGTCTTCTCGTACATCGGTTACCAGAAACGTGAAGCTCCGGTAGAAGATTTGGGGTGGTTAATGTCACGATGTCCGGAGAACAGCAGACGTTGAACGAGGTCGTTGTTGTAGGTTCCGGAGTACAAAAGAAAGTGAGTGTGACAGGGGCTATTACAAATGTGAAAGGAGATATTTTACGAATGCCGACTTCACAATTAAGTACTTCGTTTGCCGGTAAGCTGGCAGGTGTGATTGCTACCACTAAAACAGGAGAGCCGGGTTCTGGGGCTGATTTTTATATTCGCGGTATTTCTACTTTTGGCGGGCGTACAACACCGCTTATATTATTGGACGATGTAGAAATTTCAGTAGCTGATCTGAACTATGTGCCGGCGGAAAATATCGAGAGTTTCTCCATTTTAAAAGATGCTTCTGCAACTGCAATTTATGGTGCCGCGGTGCAAATGGTGTAATGATAATCTCGACAAAGGGAGGTGATACAATATGAAGACGAAAGTTAATGTTAGTGCGGAGAACTCTTTCAATATCATGTCCGATTTTCCTGAGTTTGTAGATGGTCCCAGATATATGGAACTTTACAATGAAGCTGACCTGTCGAGAAATCCGAATAAATCGAAAGATCAATTATTGTATTCGGACAGACGGATCCAGTTGACCCGTGACGGGGTAAATCCTTATGTATATCCGAATGTGGATTGGCAGGATGTCATTTTCAAAAAGATGACAATGACGCAGCGTGCCAATATCAATGTATCGGGAGGAGGTACAAAAGTGAAGTATTATATGAGCTTGAATGTCAGCCACGATAGTGGTTTGCTGAATACGGAGAAAGCTTATTCGTGGAACAATAATATTAATATCATGAATTATACGTTCCAGAATAATATCTCCTATAAGTTGACCCCCACAACGACAATCAGGATGAATATGAATGCTCAGATCCGTCAGAACAAAGGGCCTAATATCAATAGTGCTGATTTGTTTAAAATGATTCTGACGACTACTCCGGTAACTTTCCCTGCAACTTATCCTGCGCAACCGGGTGATACGTATATCCGCTATGGGTCTGATTATCAGAGTTCGGACTATCTTTATCCTAATCCTTATGCGCAGATGATGACTTCTTATAAGGAGCAGAATGCGAATACATTGAATACAGTCATTAAAGTGGAGCAGGATTTTGGGTTTGTAACAAAAGGATTGAAGGCAAATATTTGGGTAAACTTTAAAAACTGGTCCAGCAGTTCCTACAATCGTTCCATTACTCCTTATCTTTTCAGAGCTGTGGGATACAGTGAAGATAGTCCGTTGGAATATGACTTGGAACGTATTCAGGAAGGTGCAGACTATATAGCACAGTCGGATATTGCCAGAAGTTCGGATCAGACATTTGAATTTCAGGGAAATATCAGTTATAATCGTCAATTTGGTTTGCACAATGTCGGAGGTATGTTGATGTACCGGCAAAGGGAATACAGAAGTGATGTGCTTCCTAATCGTAATCAAGGAGTCTCAGGACGTTTCACATATGATTACGGACAACGTTATCTGGCTGAAATCAACTTCGGTTATAACGGTACGGAACGTCTTGCCAAGAAGAAGCGTTTCGGTTTCTTCCCGGCAATGTCTTTAGGATGGGTTATCAGTAATGAGAAGTTCTTTGAACCTTTGAAAATGCGGTGAATAATCTGAAAGTGAGAGCCTCTTATGGATTGGTAGGTAGCGATGATCTGGCACAAGCGGGCGGAAGCTATTATTTATATATTGATAAGCTGACGGATAATAAATTGGATCAGATAAAGTGGACATTTGGAGAGAGTATGAATCACACATTGGGAGGTCCGGAGATTGCCTATTATGCAAATCTGGATGCTGTGTGGGAAAAAGCGAAGAAATTTGATATTGGCGTAGATATGACTTTGTTTGACCACTGGAATATAACAATAGACTATTTCTATGACAAACGTTACGATATATTTATGGAACGTCAGTCTTGGCCTAATTCTTTGGGTTATGGTAAAGCAAAACCTTGGGGAAATGTCGGTAAAATGGATAATAAGGGTGTGGAGTTCACCTTAATTATCATAAGAATTTCTCTAAAGATTTGGGGGCTAGTTTTCAGGCTAACCTGACATATAATAAAAATAAGTTGGTTTATAAAGACGAACCGGATTATCCTACTATTTGGAAGTCGGAAACAGGAAAACCATATTCCAGATTGACCGGATATATTTCGGAAGGACTGTTCCAGAGCCAGGAGGAGATAGATAACAGCCCGGAACAGATGGTAGGAAATAGCACTCCGAAGGTCGGTGATATCAAATACCGTGATTTGAATGGTGATGGAAAAATAACGGAAGACGACCAATGTATGATTTCCAAGTACGGTTCTGTTCCACGTTTGCAATATGGTTTCGGTGGTACCATTAATTATAAAAAATTCGACTTTGGTATTTTCTTCAGTGGTTCGGCATTGCGTTCCATTCTGATCAATGGTTTGGACCCCTTCCTTGAAGGGAATCGTATACCGAATAAGAATGTGTTGAAATTTATTGCAGATAATCACTGGTCGGTAGATAATCCGAATCCGAATGCCGAATATCCGCGTTTGGGATTGACGACCGGTGATATAGGTAATAATACGGTCAACAGTACTTATTGGTTGCGTAATGGTTCTTTCCTGCGTCTGAAGAATCTGGAAATCGGTTATAAAATTCCGTATGGGCGTATTTATGTCAGTGGTGCGAATCTGCTTCGTTTCAGCCCGTTTGATTTGTGGGATCCGGAATTGAGCAGTTGGAATAGCTATCCGTTGCAACGTACGGTCAATGTAGGTTTACAACTTAATTTCTAATAATCTAAATCATAGAAGATATGAATATTCTGAAAAATATAGTTCGAGTGGGTCTGATTGTGACTGCTCTTTCATTTAATTTAGTTTCTTGTGATTATCTGGATGTAGTTCCGCCTGAACAAGCAGGGCTACAGGATGCCACAAAGACCCGGAAAAGTACTTTAGGATTTCTGTTCACTTGTTATGCAGGACTTCAGGAAGATGATTCTCCTATTGGTCACACAAGTGCTCTTAATGGTTCCACAGATGAGTTTGCACTGCCGATAGAATGGCGGAACGATAGTGGAGCTTTTTGGGATGATTATGCATATAATTTAGTCTCGGCAGCCAATCCGGATGGACTTTGGGGTAATTATTATAAGTATATTGGTCAATGCTATCTTTTTTTACGTCAGGTCGAAAATAATCCCGGTGAAACCTTATTGCAGGAATGGTTACCGGGTGAAAAAGAACAGTGGTTGGCCGAAGCTCATTTTTTAATTGCTTATTATCATTTTGCATTACTGAGAAAATACGGTCCTATACCTGTTGTTACGGAATATGTACCTCAGAGTACTCCCTCTTCCGAGTTTGGTGGAAGATGTCATTATGATTATTGTGTTAACTGGATTGCATATCAACTTGATCTGGCAGCACAGAATTTGCCGCCGACCCGTGAGGGAACAGAATGGGGACGTGCTACTTCTACGATGGCTAAAGCTTTGAAAGCTCGTGTACTGATGTATGCTGCTTCTCCTCTTTGGAATGGTCAATTCCCTTTTTCTTCATGGAAGAATAAAGTGAATACTCCCGGGGATAAAGATTTTTTTGTAGGTGATGATGCTAAATATAAAGAATCTATCGGACGGGATGATTATGGCATTGAACTGGTAAGCAGCAGTTATAATGAGAAAAAATGGGAAAGAGCGATGGAGGCCTGTCAGAAGGCATTGGATTTTGCGCTTAATGAGGGTGGATGCCGTCTTTATGGAACGGAAGCTTCTGATATGACATTGTATCAGACAGAACTGGGAAATAATGATAAGTGGTTACCTTATGTGCCGGGAAAGGAGGATAATAATATTCAGGAGAACAGAGAGTTCAAAGAAAGAGTAATGATGCTTCGTTATATGGTTGCTTCCCGCTATCCGCATAATAAGGAATTAATCTGGGGGCTAACCGGTAAGAATATTAATTCAAGAATACAGGGACGTATACCGGCGCATATATTCCAAACAGGCAATAAGACTTCTTGGGCAGGGGGATTTTCAGCTATTTCTCCGACGCTATATACCATTGAACATTTCTATACGGAAGATGGTGTGTTGCCTGAAGAGGCCGCTTCAACAGGCGATTTTGCTTCAAGAGCAGAATGGTTCCAAAAAGCAGGAATAGCAGGAAAAACAGAGAGGATATTATTAAACTTTGTGTGAACCGTGAACCGCGTTTTTACGCATGGATGGCGTTCGATGGTGGTGATTACGGTTCAAAGTTGTTGAAGGCCAGCAGTGGCGATGCAGGTTCGCCATGCGTTTTGAACATGAAGACTGCTGCAGGACATGGATACGACCTTACCAGAAGTCCGCGTAACTATAATGTTACAGGATTTATGACCCAAAAATATGTAAATCCGACAGCTCAATTTGTATTCGATGGTGGAGCTTTCCAGGCTGGAGATACCAAACCGATACCTCTTATACGTTTGGCAGAATTGTATCTGAATCTGGCGGAATGTCAGGCGAACGTAGGTGGTGCCAATCTGGCAAATGCTTTAGCCAACTTGAAGGAGGTTCGTGACCGTGCCGGTGTTCCCACGACTACGACTGTACCGGAACAGAGTAAATTAATTGAAATGATTCATAATGAGCGATTTATTGAGTTCTGGAATGAAGGCCATCGTTATCATGATGTGCGTCGTTGGGCGGAAGGTCAGAAATACTTTGGTGCTAAACGTGAGGGGTTGAACGCAATGGTGAAAGATGTACCGTTTGAAAAATTTAATGTAAGGACTACTATTGACCAGCCTTTCAGATGGAACGACCGTTTATATCTGGCTCCTATTCAGAATGCCGAAGTGTATAAAAACCCGCAAATGGTTCAGGCATACGGTTACTAATTGTATTATGAATTTAAAAAGCAAATTTATGAAGAAAAGTTTATTTATACCATTATTATGCGGATTGTCATTTGTCTATACGGCATGTGATGAATATGATGATACATATCCGAAAGAATATCATAAGATCTTGTCTTTGAAGCAAACCGGAGAAGAAAGTAAAATTCTTTATAACACCGGTCAGGATGCTTCTTTTGATATAACAATCATGAAGACCGGATGTGATCCGTCATTAACGGCTCAGGCTCAATTGACTGTATTGTCGGATGAAGCATTAAAGGAATACAATGAAAATTATACTATTTTGCCTTCAAATACCTATTCTATAGATGGCAGCGAGTTGATTTTTCAGTCCGATGAGAGATATAAAATGTCCAAAGTGGTGATGAAAACGAGTGCAATTCAAGCCTTGGTAGAACTTCCGGAAAATGCTGATAAGACTTTTGTATTGCCCATTTCATTGGTTAGTGCTACGGATTCTGTAAATTCTATGAATAATCTCTATGTCATGAAGCCTGTGATTACCACTCCGAAGCTGGAATTTAAAGTCTCTGAGGAAGAATGTGTCCAAGGGTTTATAAATAGTACGGATCCTGTTTTATTCACTATACCTATGGGGTTAGAGATAGACAACCAATGGGATTTCACGGCTAAGGTAGAAGTTGTGAATAACGATGGAAAGGAAGGATACTTGTCTTCTAGCTCAGTAACGCTGGAAAATGACGGTCTGGTAACGTTTGAGCCGGGAAAAGAAGCTTCATTGAAGGTGTCGGTATCGGCAGGAAGCGTGATGATTTGACAAATCTGGTTGTAGGAGGACGAGTGGCTATTAAAATTACCGAAATAGAAGGAATTAATTTTGATTTTGATAGTCGGGAGTTTAATCTGACAGTGACAGGTAAAGAATATGAGTATAATAACAAAGGGTTGGATGCTTCTATGTTGAGTTTCAATTTCCCCGATTTTGTAGGTAATACAACTGCTGCGAGTTTGTTTGATAAAGATCCTGCAACGTATGTGCAGACTCCATTCCCTAATAGGAACTTTGTTAATACCGGCGGCACTAATCCTTATCTCCAATTGCAACTTCCGGAAGGAGTTACAGATTTTGCCATCTCATGGACACAGTGTTTACAAAATGAAGTCTCTTTATTGAGAGGATTTGATGTACTTTGGTCTGTTGATGGTACATTTGAGGATATTCCTAATGCTCGAAAGTCATATAGTGTGGCTGATTTGAGCGCGGCAGGTGCGGTTAACTTGGGAGCTTCTTTCACAACATCAGCTTGCCATTGTGATACCCCGGTTAAGTTTATACGTATAGTACAAACTTGGAATTGTGAGAGTACCACTGATGCAGGTGGAAGGTGGCAATTCCGATTGGCTGAACTTAAACTTTACGGAGTATCCATTAAATAAGATATATATCTGAAAAATAGCTTTATCCGTTGGTTGGTTTGAGTATAAAGGATTCCGGCCAACGGATTTTTTATCAGTTAAATCTAATATTATTTATTATGGTAAATTTCTTGAAGACACACTTTGGTACCATGTTGACAGTGCTATGCGTCCTATTACTTTTTACTGCTTGCAGTGACGATGAAGAGGTGATAGATCCCTTTCTAAAAACAGACTTGATTGGTGAAACAATCAATTTGGGTTCGGATGCCGTAGAAGCATTTGACGTGAAAGTAATAACGAACCGGAGAGACTGGGAAATTGCTTCTTTAGGAGTTGTTCAATGGTGTAATTACGAAATCATTCCGGATGGAGAAAATGCTATCATTCGTTTTTCCGTTGCCGAGAATGAGGAAGCCACGCAACGTGAGACAGAATACCGGTTAACGGCACCAGGTTGCCAGCCTTTGAAAATAAAAATTGTTCAATTAGGAACAGAATATGCGATTCTTTTTGATCAGTCCACCCCTAGGAAAGTAACACAGGAGGGTGAAGAATTTTTGTTGACTGTAACTTCTAATGTCGCTAATGAACCTACGATAGAGGCTGATATGGAAGGCTGGGTTGAAATAATAGAACAACCGATAGTGACAAGAACTTTTTCAGACAAGATTTTTAAGGTTACATACATAAGAACATCACGTTTCAGAATCGCACGGGGCATATTAAATTTGTCTCAACTGCGTTAAAAGACCCCGTAGTTTTTACTATCATTCAGGAGAAAGCCTCCACTGAAGGTATGGGTGATACGAAATTGAAGGTAAAAAGCGCGGAACTTATAGAAGGCAATGTTTACGGCAATCAGGATGTCAGTAAAACTATTGATGGAGACTATTCGACAAATTATAGTAGTGCCTCACTAGGTTCGCCGGAAGCCAATAGAGGACATTCTATTATCATTGAATATACATTGGAACAGCCCGAAAACATAGGTTATGTTCGTTTGATGCAACGTTCGAACAATGATAAAAATTCTCTTTTTGCCAGTGGAGGTGTTTCGGTTTTGAAAGAAGGCGAAACTACTTGGAATGAGGAAATCGGTTTTGTAGCCGCACAAACGGCGGGAGCGGCTGTTGATATTAGTGTTAATAGCCTTCAAGTGAGTAAAGTGCGTGTACGTATCGATCGGATGACGCCTGGAATTGATAACGTCAATGTGGCTCTGGCCGAGTTCGAGTGTTATCAGTATTCGGATAATACAAATGACATTTTGGAAGCGCAAAAGTTCTTTACGGACGAGACCTATTCGGAATTAAAGGGTACAGTGACTTCAGAAAGCCTTAAGGAGATCAAGACCGCCGTTATTTATCAATTAGCGAAAGAATTGCTGGAAGGGAAATACGATAAAAAATTTCGTTTTAGTACCTACCATTCTTGCAAGAGTCCTGAAATAGTGGCAGAAGAACTGACTATAGGCTCAAGAAGTATATATGATAATCCGACGGGAATCTATTTTACGCAGGGAGAGCCGGTGCTGGTTTTCGTTATGTACAAAGGAGCAAGCAATACCCCGCTGAGTCTTGCTATTGCCGATTATAGGGAAGGTGGAAAGAAAAGCGTGATCTCCTTGCGGGGAGGTTTGAATGTGATTACTCCGGCAATTCGGGTAATGGCTATATTCAATATTGGACGAGAGATGAGCCGGAGATACAGATGTCGATATTCATTTTTGTTTCGGTAAACAGATTGGCTATTGGGATGTAAGACGTGGTGATACGGATGCCACTTGGCCGGAAATATTGGAGAGGGCTAAGAGAAGTGCGGCGGATATTCCGAATGCGATGATGGATATTCTGGGACAAAGAGTACACTTGCAGAATACGGTGGATGCCTTTGCCAAATGTGCGCCAAACGCAATTCAGGCAGTAGTCGATATGCACGACCGTATGTTGGATTTTGAATATTTGATGATGGGACTGGTGAAAAACAATGCTGTGCCTGCTAACCGCTTTTTTGGCGTCCGTTCTTGGGGAGGAAGTCCTAATTGGAACGGAGTATGTGCCAATTATCCCAACACGGAAGATGCGATGTTGGTTCCGAAGGTCTTTTATAGAAAGAATAATGTATGGGTTTTCGGACATGAGTTTGGGCATGGCAACCAGGTTGCCCAGATGAAAGGCAATGGTTGGACGGAAGTGACCAATAATCTTTACTGTTCATTTGCTCAGTATATGATGAGAAACGATCCGTTGAGTGAAGGCTATCTGAGACTGGAACATGAATCTTTCAAGCGTCCGGGAGCACGTTCGGCTTTGGCGGGTGGGCGTATAAATGCTTTTTTGAACGAAGCTTTGGTTGCCCATAAATCGTACTTCATGCAAGTGGCAACTATTTCCACCGACAAACCGGGCGTATGGGAATCTGATCCGTTTGTGAAATTAATCCCTTTATGGCAAATGACTATGTATTTTATGGCAGCGGATATAAAACCTGATTTTTGGCCTGATGTGCATTGGGCGGCTATCCATGATAATGACAAGAGTTACTCTCCGGGGCGGAGGTATGTGAATTTCATGAAACGTGCTATTGACGCTTCGGGACTGAATCTTTGCGGATTCTTCGAGGGTATGGGGCTGCTGAAAGTATTTGATAATGTGAAGGTGGATGACTACACGGTTGCTACCATAAATATAACGCAGGAAATGGTAGATGAAGTGAAAGCTTACGGAGAAGGAAAACCATTACCTTCAGGCGGTATGCAATACATCTCGGCCAACAGCGTGGAAGCATTCAAGAGCAAAAGTAACGTAGAAGGAACATTTAATTCCGGGATTACCAAAGGAACTGATTATGTCACGGTAGACCATGCTATATGGAAGAATGTAGTTGCTTTTGAAACATATAAAGGCAAAGAACTGACTGATATTTGTATAGTCGGTACTGGTGACGTGACTAATAAGACAACTCGTGTGGATTATCCTACCGGAGCGACTCGGATTGAGGCGGTAGGTTGGGATGGAAGTCGGACTTTGGTGACCGGCAGTAGATAAAAAGAGAAAAGCCTTCGATCAATCAGGATAATAACTTAACACATACACTAATCATATGAGCTACTGTTTTAATATTCAAGTAGAGATGCGGAAAAGCATTCTTACTTGAATATTAAAACAGAGCTCTGTTTTTAGAATACAGGCATTTGCCAGATGAACCCTACTGAAACCCGGTTGGTACTGTAATTCTCCTGTCCCAGCACCTTGGCGCGGGAAGTGAAATCGTAGGACCGTCCTACATACGTGACGAAGAAATGCAGGTTGGTTTCCATTGGATAAAACTCGATACCGGCAAGGTATCCCCATGAAGTGCTGTAATTCCCCTTCTCTATTCCTTCGGACGCCTTCGTAACCGAAGCCGTTTCATACATACCTTTCACGAAAGCGTTCCATTTCGGCAGGAATCGGTAATTACATTTGGCAACTACGGACAGATAACCCGCATCGAATGCATTATGTCCGCCCGGACGGCCGACAATGTTCGTGATAATGCCTTTCCGGTCAATATCTTCCTTTGAATACATGAAGTCGACGAACGCGTTCCATTTGCCGAGATTCAGCTCGTTTCCCACTGCATAATAGTACATATTATGACTTTTGGCTTCGTTCATGACGGAAGCCGACCAACGGGTTTTGAATACATTATTGAAATTACCGTTCCAGTTCAGCGTGTAAACCAGCGGCATTTTGCCCGACTTCAAATCGGGGATATTCCCTTCGGCGTCTTCCGTGATTCCGTACGTACTGTCGAAAGAACTGTTGCGGCTGTTCAATATCTGTAAGTTCAGCTGCTGATCGGGCGTGATATTATAACCGACATTCAATCCCGTCATAAAATTGCTCATATAATCAATCATGTCGCAGTATTGGTAGACATCAATCGGGTTCAGGTCGAACTCGAAACCACCGTATGCGGCACATTGTTTTCCGGCAAAAAGACTGAACTGGTCGTTTAACTGAATTCCGATACCGGCGTAGTCGATAGAAGTCGGCAGATTGTCAATCATGCCGTTGGCATCATTCGAGCGGTTGAGGCGCTGGCGGTAACGGTATGACAGCCAGTTGTTGATATTCCCTTTCGCTTCGATGCGGAGCTGGTGCATATTAAAATCACCTTCCTGAAATCCATCCCGGAAGTGGGCGTCAAAACTACCTTGCATATTCAGGTATAAATTGAACTTATCCGTCTTTTTCTTTACGTTCGTCAGTTCTTCGAACAGGGGAGTATCGGGGGAGAACTTGTCCTTCTTTTCCGCATTTTGTGCATACACTCCTCCTATGCTGCCCGCAAGGAGCAACATAAAAATCAATTTTTTCATAAGTCAGTCCGGTTTTTAGTATTCGTTAAAGTATGTTGAATTAGCTTCCAGTCCGTGGTCTTGGTAAGAGCGAGCATCAACAATACGCGCGACTTTTGCGGATTCAATTCCTGTGAAGCGACAAACTGATACTTGGCATCATCCACTTCCGCGTCAAGCGTGGTAGGACCTGTCGGGACACGGGAAGAACGAACCACCAAGATACCTTTTCTACGTGCGTCGGTCAGTACCGGGAAGATATTCTTGTGGATATTTCCGTTTCCTACTCCGGCATGGATGATTCCTTTGTATCCGTGTGTCAGTAGCGGAGTCACCATATCTGCCTCGATGTTGGAGTAGCTGTATACGATACCGACTTTAGGCAATGAAGTGAGGTGAGTCACATCAAATACGGATTGAGTGGTATGTTTCTTCAATGTCACCTGGTTATAGAAAACCTGTCCGTTCAGCACATAACCCAGTGCGCCGGAGTTGGGGGCCTGGAAAGTCTGTACGTCGACGGTATTCATTTTCACGGTACTTTCCGCTCCGAGGATCAGGCCGTTCATGGCAACCAGCACACCTTTATCTTTAGATTCCTTGGCGGCGGCAGTGACTACGGCATTGTAAAGATTCAACGGGCCGTCGGCACTTAGCGCGGTAGACGGACGCATGGCACCTACCAGCACGACAGGTTTGTCACTCTTGACAGTCAGGTTCAGGAAGTAAGCAGTTTCTTCCATGGTGTCCGTTCCGTGAGTGATAACGATTCCGTCGATATCCGGACGTTTCAGCAACTCGTTGATTTTCTTGGCAAGTGTCAGCCAGACTTCGTGTTCATGTCCTGCGAACCGATTCTCACAATCTGCTCGCCTGTCACGTTGGCGATGTCCTTTATTTCGGGCACTGCATCAAGCAATGCGCCGATAGCAACCTGTCCTGCTGTGTAGCTGGTTCCGGTGGCGGAGCTTCCTGTACCCGCAATAGTTCCTCCGGTGGCAAGGATATGAATATTCGGTTTTGCGGCAAAAGCCATTGCAACGGTACATAGTAGTGCGACTACTACCAGACCAAATCTCTTGAATTGTTTCATAACTGAATGATGTTTAGGTTAATAATATATAGTTAGAATATTTGTATAAAGAGCAATCCCAAAGCAATCGCCACGACCGTAGACACCAGTCCGGGCATCATGAACGAATGATTCAACACATATTTACCGATTTTTGTTGTCCCCGTCCGGTCGAAATTTATGGCGGCCACTACGGTAGGGTAGTTCGGAATAAAGAAATATCCGTTTACTGCCGGGAACAGGGCAATCAGCATATAAGGCGAAATGCCCAACGCAATCCCAAGCGGCACCAATGCCCGCACGGTGGCTGCCTGGCTATATAGCAGGATGGACATCACGAACAGGGCGATACCGAACAACCACGGCATCTGACGAACAATTCCCTCAATAGAGAAAGTAAGCTGTGCCATATTCCCCTGAAGAAAAGTATCTCCCATCCAGGCGATACCGAAGATGGCGATGACAGCTTGCATCCCGGCCGGGAATACAGAACCCTGCGTTGCCTTGATACCGTCCGTCCGGGTCACTATCAGAATAAGGGCGCCAGCCGATAACATGACAATTTCGATGATAGAGGACATTCCCAATGTAATTATCTCTCCGTCGATAAGGAAGCTGGGACGCATCCCTTCGAAAGAACCGAAAAGGACGATGAAGGCAGTCGCCAATATAAAAATGATAACGGAAAGCATGGCGGAACGTTTGTTCTTTACGTCTTGAATCTCCACCTTCTTGCTATTGAAGAGACCTTCTTTCAGGCGTTTCTGATATTCGGGGTCTTCCACCAGTTCTTTGCCGACTTTCATGGAGAATAATGCGCCTACCAACACGCCTACTATTGTAGCGGGAATTGTGATTTTAAGGATGTCGAACAGAGTGATGTCAAAACCGGCCAATAGTCCGAGTAACGCAACGGTAGCGGCGGAAATAGGACTTGCCGTAATAGCCTGCTGGGAAGCGATCACCGCAATGCCGAGCGGACGTTCCGGACGAATCTTGGTTTCGGTGGCGACTTCTGCAATGACCGGCAGTACGGAATAGGCCACGTGCCCCGTTCCTGCAACGAACGTGAAAAGGTAAGTCACCAACGGGCTCAACAGTGTGACGTGTGACGGGTTTTTACGGAGCAAATGTTCTGCCAGTTTCACCATATAATCCAGTCCTCCGGCGGCTTGCATACAGGAAGCTGCCGAGATAACGGCGGCAATCATCAACATGACGTCGATAGGAGGGGCGGTAGGCTGTAAGCCAAAACCGAACGTGAGTATCGCCAATCCAACGCCTCCCATAACACCGAGTCCGATACCTCCCAGGCGTGCGCCAATAATAATGGCTGTCAGAACAAATGCTAATTGTAATATCATAGGTTGTTGTTTTAAGTTCGAAACAAAGATAAGTGATTTCTCTCTTTGTATTTTCTTTTTCTTGTATTAACAACAAAAAAGTTATTGAATAGTTTTTGCATATTTATTAAAACAATAACCTTTCTCGTTGGTTATATAAGTACTAACCAAAATGTTATTGTTATAAAACAACCGATATGGAACAGAATTTATCAAAAAAAACTCGTACAGAAAGCGACTTGATAGGTAGTCGTGAAGTGCCGGAAAGTGCACTGTACGGAGTGCAGACACTCCGTGGTATTGAAAACTTTCGCATCAGTAAGTTCCACTTGAATGAATATCCTCTGTTTATTCAGGCATTGGCTATTACAAAAATGGGAGCTGCCGTTGCCAACCGTGAACTGGAGTTACTGACCGAGGAACAGACGGATGCGG
>ERZ791618.600-NODE-600-length-16325-cov-2.245667_pt1 | contig 16325 bp, 20 predicted proteins | sample MGYA00510059_ERZ791618 | MGnify/ENA primary metagenome ERZ791618 (study PRJEB30046, sample SAMN00715159) | human gut metagenome | study: EMG produced TPA metagenomics assembly of the A metagenome-wide association study of gut microbiota in type 2...
AAATATAATATTTAACATATAAAAGTAATAACTAAGAAAGGTATAACTAATATTTTTCTTTTAGTATATAATTATAGCTTATATATAATAGATATGTAGATATATTACTTAAATAATCTCTTATATACATCCTCATAGTCTTCTACTAAGACTATATCAAGTCTATCCTTAACCTCACTAGGAAGTAATATAAGCTCTTTAGATAACTCCAAAGGTAAATAAACAGTAGTAATACCATTAGTAACAGCAGATATAAGTTTCTCTTTAAGACCCCCAACAGGAAGTATCTTACCTCTTAAAGTAATCTCACCAGTCATAGATATCTTATTATCAATAACCCTATTCTTAAGTAAACTAAGAATAGCAGTAACAATAGTAATACCCGCAGAAGGACCATCTTTAGGAACAGCCCCTTCCTCAATATGAAAATGAAAATCAGACTCCTCAAATATCTTATAATCAATCTTAAACTTAGTATTATTAGCCTTAATATAACTAAGAGCAATATAAATACTCTCCTTAATAACATCTCCTAAAGCCCCAGTCAAAGTAACATTACCATGACCAGGATACAAAGTACAAGTAACCTTAAGAATAGTACCACCATAAGGAGTATAAGCAAGCCCATTAACAATACCAGTCTTATTAGTCTCTTCATTAGCCATAATACTATATTTAGAAGGTCCTAAATACACCTCAATATCCGAAGGAGTAACATCTACCCTACTATTCCTATCTCTAGATATAATAACCTTTCTAATTACCGAATCAATTTGTCTATACAAATCTCTAGCTCCAGCCTCTTTAGTATAAGAAGTAATAATCTTCTCAATAGCCTCATCAGTAAACTTAATACCCTTTACCTTATAATCCTCAAGTAAATTAGGAATTAAATAATACTTAGCAATACTAACCTTTTCATATATCGTATAACTAGATAACTCAATAATCTCTAATCTATCAAGTAAAGGAGCAGGTACTTTTTCAATATTATTCGCAGTAAGTATAAAGAGTACCTTACTCAAATCAAACTCTTCTTCTATATAATTATCACAAAACTTATTATTCTGTGACTTATCAAGTATCTCAAGTAACGCTGACGCTGGGTCTCCCTTATAATCCTTAGTAATCTTATCAACTTCATCAATTAAAAATACCGGATTAGAAGTCTTAGCCTTCTTCATCTGCTGAATAATCTTACCAGGCGAAGCCCCTACATAAGTTCTTCTATGACCAAGTATCTCAGCCTCATCATTAATACCACCCAAAGATACCTTAACAAACTCCTTACCAAGTGCTCTAGCAATAGAACTAGCAAGTGATGTCTTACCAACACCCGGAGGCCCAACCAAACAAAGTATTGGACTATTAGCAGTATTAGTCTTCTTCTTAACCGCTATAAACTCAAGAATTCTCTTCTTAACACTATCAAGACCAAAATGCGATTCATCCAAAGTACTCTCTATTTTCTTAATATCCGTAATATCCTTACTCTCATTATTCCAAGGTAATGCCAAAAGCCAATCAATATAACTCCTAATCGTAGTAACTTCCGGTGAAGCACTACTAGTAAGAGAATATCTTTCTATCTCTTCATTAAGCCTCTTCGTAATATTATCAGGTAAATTAAGACTATTCATCTTATGCCTAATCTTATTAATATCCTCTTCTTTTAAATCAGTCTCCCCAAGTTCTTCCTTAATAAGCCTAATCTTCTCCTTAAGCATATATTCTCTTTGTTCTTCTTCTAGCTTAACCTTCAAATTATCTTCAATATCATTCTCTAATCTAACAGTCTCTATCTCTTTAGATAAATCCTCAATAATATTCTTAATCCTAACCATCGGATTAGTAATCTCTATATACTTAATCAAATCCTTATATTCCAAAGGAAGTTCTGCCACTATAATATCAGATAACTTACTAATATTCTTAACATCATTAATTCTACCAAGAACAGTATTAGACATATAAGGAGAAATATCAATATACTCATCCAATTTACGATATAAAACTCTCTTTAAAGCAGCAGCCTCTACCTCATTATAATCATATTCTTTAGTAGGAACAACAAAAGCTGATAATACTGTAGTATCCTCAACATAACTAGATATCGTAACCCTATCAATACCCTTTAATACCACTCTTGTTATCCCATTAGGAAGATCTATCTTAGACTTAATCTTAGCCAAAATACCAACATTAGATAAATCATTAATTAAAGGAGCCTCCTCAAGAGGATCAGCCAAATTAATAAGCAGAATTTACTATCATAATTCTTCATAGAAATATCAAGAATATTCTTTTCTTTATCTTCAGTAAACTCTAATCTAATTTCATTAAATGGAAGTAATACTACTTCTCTTAAGTACAATATCGGTAAATTAGTCTCAATCATAAGATGACCTCCAAATAAACAAAAAAGCACATACTAACTAATTAAAAATTAATTGTAGATGTGCATCACTTCCTTGGTTATTTATAATACCATAAAATAAAAATATATCAAGTATTTTTTGATATATTTTACATTTTTATTCATGAAAGTCTATCTTAGTAACAACATAATTATTATCTACTTTATCAATATTAAACTTCCCAAGTTCATATTTAAAATTAGAATTACTACACTTAGATAAGTTCTTAACATCACAACTACTCTCTTCAGTTAAGTATTCATAAACAATATTACCAGATATCCTACTATCCCTACTATTAATAATCTCAATATCATAGTTACCAGTATATCTAGTAAGCCTTCCCTTACCAGAATAATTCCTACAATATAAATTACCATCAATCTCATAGTAATCATCATACATTCTCTTATTATTAATATCCGAAAGTTTAAGTTCTGTCTTAATAAGTGATTCATCTAAGAAAGTAAGTAAATGTTTCTTTAACTCCTCAAGATTCTTATACTCAGACTTAACATAATACCCCTTAAAACTATTACCATTCTCATTATATTCAATAGTCTTAGTCTCCCCAGGATTCTCACCACAGTAAGCCTTAAGAACACTATTATCATAATAATTATTAGCCTTATCAATAACCTCTTTAGCAGTCTTAATAGTATTCTTATCTATATCTTCTACCTTAATATAAGTACCACAAGCATACCCAGTATAATTACTGCCCCTCTTCACATAACTAACCTTATACCACTTCTTACAATTATCCGTACCAGGTAGTTCCTCTTCAATAGTAACTTCCTTATAACAGGATAACCCATCAATAATATCCCCACTAGTAGAATTTCTCACATTAAGAAGAGAAGTATTATCATCACAAGATACATATCCCATATTACTCTTATTAGTATCCTTATCTTTATCTTCATCCTTATTTACAATATCAATATCATTCTTCTTATTATCAGTAGTATTATTCTTCTTATTACCAAGAACAATATAAATCATAACCAAAATCAAAATAAGTACTACTACTCCTATAACAACATACATAATAATTTTCTTCTTATTATCATCATTACTTCTATTAAGTTTCATTTTCATATCACTATTATCCTCCTTATAATCAAAAGGTTCAGTCTCCATTATAGGTTTATTCTCATTATCCATATTAATTCTCCTTACTTACACCTATAATATAACACAAATTATGAAAAAAGAATAGTTTTTATTCCAAGTTTACACTTTATTTGATATAATCTTTATAAGAGGTGTATTATGGAAAGAATAGATAAAATAAATTACTACTTAGACATTGCTGAAACCGTTGTTGAAAGGGGAACATGTCTAAGAAGAAACTTTGGAGCCATCATTGTCAAAAATGATGAAATAATATCAACAGGCTATGTTGGGGCCCCACGTGGAAGAAAAAACTGCTGCGATCTTGGCTATTGCACAAGAGAAAAACTAAATATCCCAAGAGGAGAAAGATACGAACTATGTCGTAGTGTTCATGCCGAGCAGAATGCCATTATCAGTGCATCAAGAAGAGATACAATAGATTCCACTCTATATCTAGTAGGAATAAACTATAAAGACCATACCTATGTTGAAAATGCTAATCCTTGTGCTCTATGCAAAAGAATGATCATCAATTCCGGTATCAAAGAAGTAATAATCAGAGATACCAAAAAGAAATATCGTATAATCAAAGTACAAGAATACATAGATAATGACGAAAGTTTAGAAAAAATATTAGGTTATTAAGAAAAGACAATTATTGTCTTTTCTTTTATTATCTAACATACTCTAGTCTAAGTTTATCCGCTACTGTAACAATAAACTCCGAATTAGTAGGTTTAGCCTTATCAATATCCACACTATGTCCAAATACCTCTTCCATCAAATCCCAGTCACCTCTATTCCAAGATACCTCAATAGCATGCCTAATAGCCCTTTCAACTCTAGACACAGTAGTATCAAACTTACCAGCCAAAGTAGGATATAATTCCTTAGTAATTCCTCCTACTATTTCCGGATTATCATATACCATTGAAATAGCCTCTCTAATATATTGATACCCCTTAATATGTGATGGCATACCAAGTTCATGTAACATCTTACTAATAGATATCTGAAGATTATTACTAATAAGATTAATACTCTTACTCTTATTAGTATTAAAAGTATCTAGTATCTTCTCTTCTAAGTCAGTAAGTTCAAAAGGCTTAAGTATATAATAGTTAGCTCCATATTCACTAACCTTCCTTATCGTATCAGGAGCATTATAAGAAGTAGCCACAATCACATTAGAAGCAATATTAGAATTCTTAAGTTCCTTAAGAACACCAATTCCATCTTTCTTTGGCATAATCAAATCTAGTACAATAAGGTCATATTTAAGTTTACCTTCCTTAATAATATTCAAACCTTCCATTCCATCATTAGCACTACCGACAATTTCAATCTTAGGATGATTCTCAAAGTAATCCTTAACCATCTCCACCAAATTAACATTATCATCAATCATTAAAACTTTTATTTTTTCCATTTTCTTATACCTTCTTTCTTACATTATCATTGTACTGCATCAAAAACGAAAAATATGTCGAATTATACTATAAACCAAAGAAAAATAGAGAAATATCTTATTAAGTACTTCTCTATATATTTTTAAATATTTTTTGTATTTCTTTTATATTCGATGATATAGCTCCTATCATAACTCCAGATAACCTTTCTATATTAATAATCTTATCAATATTACTACTATCAACACTACCACCATATATAATACTAGGCTTCTTATGATACTTATCTTCAATATATTTGCTAATAAAACCAGTTACTTCCTTAATTCTATCAACACTTGGAAGAGTTCCAGTACCAATAGCATAAGCAGGTTCATAAGCAAAAGTAATAAAATCAATATTAAGAACATCTTTTAAATAAGCATCAAGTATTTTAGGAATAACCTCTTTATAATCCTCATCAATATTCTCACCAAAACAAAGAATTGGTAATATATTCGCCTCTAAAGCCGCGATAAGTTTCATATTAACAATACTCTTATTTTCATGATACTTTTCTACTCTCTCATTATGTCCTATAATAGCATACTCTACTCCAAGTGCTCTTACTTGGTCAGTAGATATCTCACCAGTATTATTAACATCTAAATTATAATTAATATTCTGACACCCAATAGCATAATCAGAATTATTTGAGAATGCCTCTAAATAAATATTAGATGGACATATAACAATATCACAATCAGTCTCAATATTATTAAGCATCTCTATATAACTATATAAATCATCATATAAAAGACTCATCTTATGATTAAGAACAACTAATTTATTCATAATTATGTTTCACCTTCTTCCACGTAATTGCAATTAAACCACCTACAATAAGAGGGATATAATAAGTAACAAGTCTCCACATCAACATATATGCCATTATATCAGATTCAGATATAAGACCAGTAAATAAATACACAAAGTTATATTCTGCTGCCCCACTATTACCAGGAGTAATAAATATAAGACTAAGCATCTTAACATAAGTAGACAAAATAAACATCTTAACTGCACTAATACTAGTAATGCCCATAGATACCGCTACTGGATAAGCCGCTAACATATAAAATAAGAATGATAACATTTGAATACCAATTACCTTAAAAAATAACTTCTTATCATGTTTTAACTTTTCAACACCCTCATCAAAGTTTTTTAAATAATTATCTAGTCTATCTCTAGTCTTATCAATATTTCTAACAAAATGAAGTTTATGACCTATCTGTAGTCCCTTCTTCATAATAAAATGATTAAACTTCTTATTGTAGGCTACCAAGAAAAAGAAGCCAAGTAAAAAGCCATTTACCAAGAAATTAATAACTACAAAAGAAAAGACAAAACTATTAAGAGGTACAACCCTAATAAACAAGTTTAAAATTACTGCCATCGTATTAATAATAAGTAGTGATATCTGATAAGTAATAAACTTCTGTATAGTAATATTAGAGCCCTTACCCACCGAAATACCACAGTCTCTCATATATAATATTTCAAAAGACTCACCACCTAATGAACTAGGAGTAATACCCGCAAAAAAGGGATAAATAAGTTCAATAAGTACCATATCTTTTATTTTAATATCAGACTTTTCTTTTTTTGCCAAAAAATATAATGTTTCTCCAAGAAAATATTTAGATAAAAACATAAAAAATACTCCTATCAAAAGAAACAATATATTAACATCATTAAGTGCGTTCAAGATATCTTTATAATCATCTTTCAAAGAAACATATAATACACATACAAACAATATTATAACAAATGTCAAATATATAGTAAGCTTATTTTTTTTCATCATCAATCACTTCAATTCCAATCAGTTTACCATCTTCTAGATATTTCATAGTTGCACCACCACCAGTAGAAACATGATAAAATTTCTTTTCAAAGCCAAGTTTATTAACTGCAGCAGCTGTATCTCCACCACCAACAATAGTTTTAGCCTTAATTTCACTAAGCTGTTTCATAATCAAATAAGTACCATTACTAAATCTGCCTTCTTCAAACATTCCCATAGGACCATTTAATATTACTCTTTTAGCGGTACTAAGTATCTTTTTAAACTTATTAACTGTTTTAGAACCTATATCATATCCAATATCATCATCTTCAAAATGCTCTATCATAGTATTACCAAGTACATCATCCTTTTCAGTAATAAAATCCTCCGGTAATACAATCTTATTTGAATATTTTTCTAACATTTTCTTACAAAAAGGAATATGTTCATCACTGACGATCGATTTACCAACATTATATCCCATAGCCTTTAGGAAAGTAAAAGACATTGCTCCACCTACCAAAAGCTTATCACATTTCTCCAAAAGTTTTTCAATAAGTACTATCTTATCATCTACTTTTTTACCACCCATTACTACAATAAATGGATGAGTATCACTATTCAAAACCATATCAATCTTATTTAATTCATTTTCAATTAAAAAACCAATACCACTAGGTAAATACTTAGGTATCCCTGTAACAGAAGCATGCTTCTATGACAAGAACCATAAGCATCTTCAATAAAAATATCACCTAGTGATGCCCAGTATTTAGATAATTCTTCATCACAGTTTGATTCTTTTTTACCACATATATCCTCAAATCTAGTATTTTCTACTAGTAAAACATCACCATTATTAAGTTCATCTATCATCTTCTCTAGCCTATATCCTCTAGTATCAGGAGAAAACTTAACATCTTTATTTAAATATCTAGATAAAGCTACTGCTACCGGATACAAACTATTACTTTTTCTATCTAAATCATTTTTTACTTTACCCAAATGTGAAAGTAAAATAACCTTAGCCCCTTTCATAACAGCATACCTAATAGTCTTTAAGTTAGCTTTTATTCTAGTATAATCAGTTATTTTATTTTTACTATTCAAAGGCACATTAAAATCGCATCTTATAATAACCTTTCTACCCTCTAATCTATAATTCTTAATTGTTTTTTTCATTTCTTATCCTCATCTATACCTAATTGTAACATATTTATCATTTTTAGTCTATATTTTAATTTAAAATAATAAAATATTATTGAGGGATACTATGAAAAATATAATAGAATATTACTATAACTTAAGAATAGATGAACTGCATAATAATAATGACGTCTATCATTTTGATTTAAATAATAATCACTTTACTTTCAAACCATACACAGATAATATAGATAAAAGTTATGATATATATAAACTAAATACCATTATTTCAAATAAATTAAATATAGATAGTATAATACCAAATAAATATAATAATCCCTTAACCAAGGTAAACGATACCTATTATATCCTAATATTAAATAAAACCAAAGTAAAATTATCATTACCATTAATATCAAACATGGCCCTATCAAACATAAATATAACATCTTTAGAAAGAAATAAATGGGAATTATTATGGGAAAGCAAAATAGACTACTATGAACTGCAAGTAAGAGAAAATGAAAAAAAATATCCCTTAATAAGAGAATCATTTGATTATTTTATAGGTATGGCTGAAAATGCTATATCTTATTTAGTAAATACCAAACTAGAATTAAAACCAACCATTACTGATCAAAAAGTTATATCCCACAATAATATAGTATTATCCCTAACCGATCCTTCTAACATAATATTAGATCATAAAGCCAGAGATGTAGCAGAATACATAAAATTCTCTTTTTGGAGTAATAATAAAAATATATTTAAAGAATTAAATGAATATTTTTATTACAATTATTACTCACTTTATGGAATAAGAATACTATTCTCTAGAATATTATACCCCAGTTTTTATTTTATCTTATATGATGAAATAATAAGTAATAAAAAAGAAGAAAAAGAACTAAATAAAATAATAAGTAGAATAAACGATTATGAAGTATATTTATATAATATTTATTTATACCTAAGAAAACATTATGATATACCAACAATTGAATGGTTAAAAAAAAGAGGACCTAATCCTCATTTACAACCTTAACAACTTCAGGTATTTCATTTATTAAAGCAGATTCAATACCATCCTCTAATGTAACAGAGGCCAAAGGGCAATTTGAACAAGCACCTACTAATGTTACATAAGCAACTCCATTCTCATATCTATTAAACTTAACAGAACCACCATCATTCTCTAAATATGGTCTTATTTTATCTAATACTTCACATATCTTTTTTTCAATTTCTTTATTATCCATAATTTTTCTCACCACAATTATTATATATTTTTTTTATAAAAAAAACAATATATATTCTAAAAATAAAGAAAAAGTGCTATAATAATGCCAGTGAGGAAGAAATATGAAAAAAATAGAGAAAGAAGATGTGGTCAAAGTCATAGTAACAGGGATTCAAAAATATGGTGCTTTTGCCCAAACTGATAACTATGAAGGACTAATTCATATTTCTGAAATATCTTATGGTTACGTAAAAAATGTAAATGACTATGTAAAAATTGGCGATGAAATATATGCCAAAGTTGTTGATGTTGATAATGAAGATAATCATCTGAAACTTAGTATAAAAGATATAGACTATAAAAATGATGGTTCAAAACTAGAAAGAATGGAAGAAACCAAAAATGGTTTTAAACCTCTAAAAGATAATTTAGAAATATGGATAACAGAAAAAATAAAAGAAATTACTAATAAAATGTAAAAAATGTAAAAAATGTTGCCAAATCTCTTGACAAGCGCCATAAATAAATGGTATATTATTGAATGTCCAGAGATGATATGGGCGATTAGCTCAGTTGGTTAGAGCACTTGCCTTACAAGCAAGGGGTCATAGGTTCGAGTCCTATATCGCCCACCATTTATTTATGCCGAAATAGCTCAATTGGTAGAGCAACTGACTTGTAATCAGTAGGTTACGGGTTCAATTCCTGTTTTCGGCACCATTTTTTTTGGAGGGATAGCGAAGTGGTCAAACGCGGCAGACTGTAAATCTGTTCCTTCGGGTTCCATGGTTCAAATCCATGTCCCTCCACCACTTGATTATTGCCTCGTAGCCAAGCGGTAAGGCACCACACTTTGACTGTGGCATTCGTAAGTTCGAATCTTGCCGAGGCAACCAATCAATTTTGCTCCGTTAGCTCAGTCGGTAGAGCATTTGACTTTTAATCAAAGGGTCTGGAGTTCGAATCTCCAACGGGGCACCACTTTAAATACAAAAGCCTTATAAAATAAGGCTTTTTTATATTATGACACTAAAACAAAAATTAAAAAAACTAACCACTTTTTTCAAATGGTTAGTTTTTACTTTTCCTCATATTAAAATAAGAATAAAACATAAACTCAAAGCCATCCAAATAAAACTTATATGTATCCATAGTAACCTTATTAAATAGAGATAAAACAACATGTTTATCATTATTGTACAAATATATAACTTTAAGTATATTCAAAAGTTTTTCAATATCATTCGCATCATCAATATTCAGTTTATCAACCTTTACAGAGAAATCCTCAAAATATTCATTAAGTTCTTCCTTAAAAGTACAAATATTATAATAAAAATTACTAACAATAATTTTATCATATTCTCTTCTATAGTATTTAATATTATCATTGTCAAACACATACTTATTACAAAGCAAAATATCACTATTATTCTTTAAGCAAGCTGCAATTATTTCATACTCAGAATCAATATTATAATTAAAATTGTCATAAAAATAATGAATAAAATTATCGAGCACATAAACATAATGATTATAACTATCAACATAATCTTTTTTTAGCACCGGTTTGTTATTACTATATATAGGGACACCACCAATTTTCTTTATACTAGAGTCAAGTATCCCACTTTCAATAATTTTAAATATAAGCAAACTATTACCAATATTTATCTTTTTCGTTTGTTTAATTAATTTATTCTTTTTAATAGATAGAATTATACTTTTTTTACTACTGCCAAATTTTATTTTCTTTTGCATCATGTATCCCTTTCCTATCATCACCTAATAAAGTTGACTTATTTAGAATAACACAAACACAAATACATTACCATACAAAAATAAACATCAGTGAATTTAAAGTGATAATATTATTTTTGTTAATTAATAGTTAACCAAAAAAAATAAAGAAAATAAGCCATTCACAGCCTATTTTCTAATATATCACTATTTGCCAGTAACTCTCTTTAACACAAAGTATTTGCAGTCCACTGCACAGTTATCTGTCAAATACTTATCCAAATACTTATAATTATTAATATTTTTAGCCTTCTTATTAGTCTCTTCATAGAAGCCCTTTAACCTAAGTTTACCATAAGCAATATCCCCTACTATATAATCATAATCACTAAAGAAATCAGTATAATGACTAGTAAACTCATTCAAGTCAAACCCATCTTTATAATTATTTATAAGTTCATACTTATTATTTTCAACCTCAATAAATTTCATAATATCTCCTATCCATAATTCTTTGCAAATGCACTCTTAATCTGTTCATACTTAGCCAAACTAGAGGCTGAATTCCAAGTAATAATCCACCATCCAATCCAGCATCATATAATGCCCTTACCTGATCTTCAATCTTACCAGCATTATAAATAACCTTAGGATTCCAATAAGGCGTATCATAAGCCGTTATCCATGTTCTAGCAACCGCAGGTGTAGGTATTTCTTTTTGTCTTGCACTAGCCCCCTTAGCCCAATTATTAACTGTCTGATATGCATTAGTCCAGGTATCAACACTTCTACCAAAATGGTCCGTATAAGGCATTGAACTAATAGCATCAACAATATTAGAGATTGCAGGCCAATATTGCCCATATGCTGTTACATACTCACTAGAACATTCACCAAATACATCAACCGATAAATATATACCCTCTTTATGTATCTGATCAGTAGCATAGAATAGAAAATTCTGCACAGCCTCAGCCTTTTCCTCATCATATTTATTTTTAAAGTCAGCCTTTGCTACTGACAAATTATAAGCATTCTCTGGAAATCTAACATAATCAAATTGTATCTCATTAAAGCCCATTTCTCTAGCAGCCTCTTTAGCAAGTTCCACATTATAATACCACACATTCCTACTATAAGCAGATGGCCACCCAGTAGAATTAATACAGTCTTCCGGATGATCCTTAGCATAATGCGTATCATTAAATACCACTATTCTACCAATAGCATATATACGGCCTCTTTAATCTTATCAATAGCGGCTTTATATAAACTATTATCATTAATCGCAGTCTTATAAGCTGTTGGAGATATCTCTTTAGCCACCTCAGAACTATATGCAAGTGCTCCATCCTTAATATCAACAACTATTGCATTAACACCATTTTCCTTAGCAATCTTCAAATAACTATCAATAGAACCAATAGTTCCAGCATTCAAATACATTGCCTTGGCACTTTTAAGAAGCTTATTATTCTCAAATTCCACTCTCTCATAAGGATAATAATCCAAAGTAGATGCCTTACCACCATATAACTCCCTCAAGCCATACTTACGGTCCTTATGTGTATCATAAACAGAGTTCTCATTATACACCTCATTAGCGGTCTCTTCATCATTAACCAAATACTTACCATACACCCAGCCTTCAGTATTATCATTCTTAATCTTATACATATTAACGGAGCCATCTTCAAGAAGTTTATCATAATCAGTTACATCAATTTTATTACCCTTCTTAATAAAAGATTCAATCTTTGAGTCCTCACTATTTTGATATACCGTAACAGAAGTTCTAACATACTTAACCTTTTCTAAGACAGCACTCTTCGCATCCTTAACTAAACTACCACTGTCAACATAATAAATACTCTTATCATAATCAATCTTTGTATAAGACTTATTATCCTTAGTAACAGTATTCTTATAACTACTTACCTTAGTACCTCTTACCAAGTTCTTATCTTCCTTAAGATTACCATCATCATCCAGAATATAAAGTTTTACTACCTTATCACTAGAAGCTAAATACATAGCTTCCTTACTAATAATATCTTTACCCTTTCCAAGTAGTAACACCACTAGCACCACAATAATAGCAAAAATACCAATAGCAATACCCACTTTTAGAGGATTAACCCTCCTCTTTTTTCTTCTTTTTTCACCCATTTTATCACTCCATTTTCTCATAATATTAGTATAACATATTTATACATTTTTTTACCAAAAAAATACAAAAAAAAGCATAAAATTATTTTATATTCATTTTATGCCTTTTAATTATATATCCCTAGATAAATATATATAAGATTTACCCAGTTCAAAACTAATTTCCTTGCAATATCTAACAAACTTTTCATATCCCCAAACAAGTTTATCAGCAAAAGCAACAACATAACTTTCTTTATACTTAGGTTTAATCTTAACAACCAACGGAAACATATGACTCTCAATAATATTAATTTCCTTCTTATTAAGATTAAAATGTTTCTTAGCATTAGTACTTGCTATTTTAGGATGATTTCTAATTAGCTTATTAGTATTTTTAGCAGTATACCTATTCAAAAAGAAATCATGAAGCATTCCCCCTCTAGCGGCACTAACATAATCCAAATCTAGTTTCTTACATATCCTATACGATAAATAGGCCACTCTCTTAGAATGCTCCATTCTAGTAGTTTTATGATGTGTGAAATCCTTTAACTTATTAAATTCCCTATTCTTTAATATTTCACTAACTATTTCCATATATTCTATATCATCATTACCAGTTTTCATTATTACACCTCAGTATTATTTTATTAAAAACATAATATCATAATTAATTAAAAAGAAGCAACTCGTGCTCCTATTTATTATCTAACATATTAAGAAGATTAATCTTAAACATATCTCTCTCAGCATGAGACTTAGATACCATTACTCCCTTATAAGTAGAAAGTTCTTTTTGATGTCCCTCAGTTAAAATATCCTCCGGAGTTAAAGTATCAAGCATTACTAATTTTTGATTTTCATACACTGTATAATGAAGTACAACATCACCATGTACTTTAGCAAACATCCTATCAGTAGGAAGCTTAAGCTCATACTTAGTAATCATATCCTTAGTGTTCTTTGATACTATAATACCCTTGAAATCACCATCTCTAAATGATGGATAAAAATCAAAAACTAACTTCTTATAAGCAAGCATATTATATTTCTTAACAGCACGTTCTTTTTTTCTAAATTCATTTTCATTTAGATATTCAATAACAAAACTATTCTTCATTTTAACCATCCCCCTAGTTCAAACGAATGTATTTCGATTATACCACAAAAATACTAGTATTGTCAAATGTTTTTTTATGTTCTTAGCACTTCAAGCCTTATTTTATAAGTCTTTCAGTGTTGTTATTAGCCTGTAGTCTAATAACAATATACCTGCAGTATCTATCATATATAAGCCGTAACTATATATTAAGAAAAAGGAAGACAACAAAATTAAATAACACTATCTCCCCTAAATACCGGAATAAAACTCTCTTCTTGACTTTCTTTATCCTGTACAAAACATTTTCTTACTCCAAGGTCATAAGCATAATCTATAATCTCATCATACTCTTCTTCACTTACTCTATTATTAAGTTCTAAATATTTACATCTTCTAACAGGAGTATACTGATTCATTATACTAAGATAAATATTATTACCATAGTTATCAAATAAATACTTAATAACTTTTTTAGAATCCTCAATATGACTAGGTAATACCAAATGTCTAACAATAACTCCCCTTTTCATTATACCTTTTTTAATTACTGGTTTGCCTACTTGTCTATATATTTCTTTTAAAGCTTCTCTAGTAATCTCAAAATAATTATTAACATTAGAATACTTATTTAATTCTTTATCATAATACTTAAAATCAGGTAAATAAATATCAATAAGACCATCAAGTAATTTCAAACTACTTACCTTCTCATATCCTGAAGTATTATATACTATCGGTATAATAAGCCCTTTGTTCTTAGCCATAATAAGACCCTCTCTAATTAATGGTATATAGTGGCTAGGAGTAACTAAGTTAATATTTTCAGCTCCCATTTCTTGAAGTAAAAGGCATATATCACTAAATCTTTCAATGCTTATTTCCTCGCCATTATTATTAATACTAATATCATAGTTTTGACAATAAATACATCTTAAATTACAATAAGAAAAAAATATCGTACCAGAGCCATTCTTACCAGTAATAATAGGCTCTTCCCACATATGTAAATGATAACCACCTATCTTAATCTTATTAGAGGCTCCGCAGTAACCAATTTCACCCTTATTCCTATTTACATTACATTCTCTAGGGCAAATATTACATTTATTAAATAGTTCTTCCATATAAATCACATTAGATATTATAAAATAAAAAATAGACTTTTTCAAGGTCTATTTAAGTTTATCTATTAGTTAATACAATTGCTATCACTATAGCAATGAGTAGAAGTATCGTACCAATATTAATAAAGCCATTACTTCTTTTCTTTTTAGGAACATCAAGTTTAATTCTTGGCATAGTACTAGTAAATTCAAGATTATCACCAATTAATCTAACTTCTTTAACTACTGGTAAAGGAAGTTTTTTTATCTTTTCACTACTCATACCATTACATTCTTTTACTTTTTCAATATCTATTTTATCTTTTTCTCTATTAGTTAGAAGTTTATCCGCTACTACAAACTCCAAAGATACTGTCGTATATTTTTTATTATCAGAAGTAACATAAGGCATAATATAATCATTCATTTTAGCGGCTATACTCTTAATTCTACCAATCTTTTTCTTGCAGTCAAAAGTATATTCAGTTATACCTTTATCAGTTTCTTCAAATACAAATATATTAACTTTAATTTTATCAACAATTACTTGAAAACCATAATCAATATTATTAACAGTATAAGTTAAACTATCTCTTTTAGGGTCATATAAGTCTTCCTTACGAAATAATTCCCTTAATTGTTCAACATCCTTCTTATCGCAAAGTAAATCTAAACTCTCATGTCTACGACCTGTTCTATCATTAAGAAGAACATAAGGAACTATACCACCCATTAAATAAAGTTTAGCCCTTGTTTTATTAAGTTTAACAACTTTATCATATACTTTCATTATTTCATCATAAGTATATCCCATTTTGTCTAAGTTTTCTTTATAAGCACTAATACTGTTATTAAAAATAGTATCTATTTTAGTTTTAATTATTTCTATATCTTCATTTCTATTAAGAAAGTTATTAATAACCTTTTGTACATTATCCTTAGAAACAAACATAGACATATTTTCTAATTCTTTAACCTTGTTTTCTATATATAAAGTAATTAATCTATTTTTCTCTTCCACAATCTGTCACCTACTATTTTCATACTAATTATAGCATATAAAAAGT
>ERZ791618.602-NODE-602-length-16278-cov-2.125747_pt1 | contig 16278 bp, 14 predicted proteins | sample MGYA00510059_ERZ791618 | MGnify/ENA primary metagenome ERZ791618 (study PRJEB30046, sample SAMN00715159) | human gut metagenome | study: EMG produced TPA metagenomics assembly of the A metagenome-wide association study of gut microbiota in type 2...
CACTTTGCCGGAGAAGCCTCCGAGTATGCCTTGATTGATAATTCCCATGATGTCGCATTTTAAATTGGTTATTCTGTTTCTGGCGTAAAGGTATACATTTATATCTCTTTCCGCCAAATGATTTTAGCGGTTTGGCTTCATGAATGTGATTTTTGCGTCCGTTTGCAGCGATTTGCTTGGTTGGCTATTCTTGCTTGGGATTGATGGTTTAAAATATCTGCTTCTTATCTGGGATACACTTGCTCCGTATCAAATCCATACTTTCTCCACATAGAAGTACCTCTGAGTGGAGATTGTACGGAGCAAGTATAGCCCGGATGTGGTTCGGATGAGGAAAAGAAGGGAAGGTATTGTGAAGAGAGATATTTATTGATCTTCTTCTCTTGAATAAAGTCTGTACTAATTCTGTTTGCTTGTGACTTGTAACAGTAATCTTGTAATTTTGCTTGTGATTTGCAACAAATAAACGTTTGTTTTGCTTGTGATTTGCAACATAGCGGTCAGGGTATGGTCCGGTAATTATTCTGTGGATGAAGTAAAGACAAATTCAGGTAAGATATTCCGTCTGGTGAATCTTCCTTTTTATTATGTAGGGATATTGCCGAAAGTTTTGAAAAGATTGTCGTGAAACCTCCTGTTTTAACTTTCAGCTTGTCTATAAAGAACCTTTTTCTTCAAGTCTTCGCATACTGAATTCGCAACCGCAATATTGCTGGTTATAGAAATCATGCTCTTTGAGAAGCTGGTTTCGTCGGTCTTGTAATCCTCCTTTTCGCCAGTTTTGTTCCCAAAAAGTGGTTCCGGGGTAAAGGGCGGCGGCTCTACGTCCCGCTTCGTTTATTTGATCGAGGCTTTTCCAGCGGGAAGAGGCGAGTGTAGTGGTGAACAGGGTGAAACCGTGCTCGGAGGCATAACGGGCAGTTTCAGTCAGACGAAGGTTGAAACATTTCAGGCAACGGCCCCCTCGTTCGGGCTCATCCTCCATTCCTTGCATGGAGGTGCGCCAGAATGAGTAATCGTAGTCGCCATCTATAAAGTCAAGTCCTAACCCCTGAACATAACGGATAGCCTCGGCTTTCCGTATTTCATATTCGGCCTGAGGGTAGATATTGGGGTTGTAATAAAACACGGTGGGGCGGATGCCGTTGGCAAGCAGGCATTCGATAATGGCAGAAGAACAAGGTGCGCAACAAGAGTGGAGCAGCACCTTGTCTTCATGGTTAGGAGTTTGAAGCTTTAACATCATCTTTTCGTCTTTTTAGGTACGTATTTATACCTTCAGTTTTATTTTAGCCTTCACCAGCAGTCCGGTCAGTTGGACGATGATGAGGGAGAATATGAGTGATCTTAATAGACCCGGAGCACCTGCATTCAGGAGCTCGGGATAGTGCCAGCCCAACAATTGCTGTGCGGCGTACCATACGTATGGAATGATATAACACGTAAGCGTGGCAGTCCCGGCAGGTTTGATAATATCGAACCAGGGTGTTTTACCTTTTACATCCGTCAGCCAATAGAACAGGCCGAACAATGGGAAAAATGCAGCAAGGCAATAGAACAGCCAGCTCGGAGTGGCCTGTATCTTTGAGATAATCCAGTGGGGGTGCGAGCAAAGTGCAGCAATGAGCATAATGGCACCTAAGGTACAAAGGATAACAATGAATTTACGCGGATGTTCCCGGTCGGCATATTTCTGCATCAACAGGGAAGTGAGTACCCCCGACATGCCGAATGCATGCAGCGTCCAGTCACTGGGGATGAAAGGCAAAAGGATGATGCGTAAACCATATTCCTGTGGGATCAGATTAGAGTGACTGATTACCGCAAGGAGCATGACGACCAGCCATGCTATGACATTCTTACGCAAACTTTCGCGGGTAAACAGATAAATACCGGCACATACGACATACGTCCAGCCGATAAGTCCCAGGATGCCCCACCAACCTTGATGGAAAGGTTTCCCGTTTAAATCTTTATATAGAACGAGGAATGCCAACAAGGCAACGCCAAGCACTTTCATTGCGATGAATAGGTGCTTTTTTGACCCTTCAGCTTTCGGATAAACGGCCCAGACCAGGAAAAAGCCGATAACCATCAGGATGCAGAACCACTGGTGGGAAATGCCACCTGCTATGCCACCCGAATTAAGTGAAAATAGTCCCATAGCGATGAGTGCCACCGTACGCCAGAAGATATGGGCAATGACCTGAAGTGTAGCATCTCCTTTTCGGTAACGGTTCTGGATAGCAAAAGAGACAGACATGCCCATGCAAAACAGGAATGCGGGAAAAATGGTGTCGGAGAATCCCATCATGTCTTCGTTGATGTCGGCATGTTCGAGCCAGTGGGGGATGTTCTTCAGACCGGGGATGTCATTCACGAAGAGCATGAGAAACATGGTGAGTGCGCGGAATACATCAACCGCAGCCACTCGTTGAGGTGCTAAGTTTTTCATTTTAGAATACATTTGGGGGTTAATGCTGCAAATATAGGAAACTAATTTTTTATATTTGTCCCCATGAAGGTAAAACTGCTGATATTTCTCGGACTGGCTTTAGTGGGCATTCATGGAATGTCTGCTCCGGTTGATGTCCCTGCAATGGATGGATGGCCTGCTGCCTTGGATGAGGCTATCGGTGCACATCAGGAATATGTGGCAGTGAGGGAAGCTCGCATTGAAGCTTTGAGGCAGCAATTATCGCAGACAGACACGGAGACGCCGGAATATTTCCGTCTGAATGGAGAAATGTTTCAGGAATACAAGGCATATATATGCGATTCAGCCCTTCTTTATCTGGGCCGCAACTTGCGCTGGGCACAGCGCCACGGTGAACAGGAAGCGGCAGATGAAACCCGTATCCGGCGGGCGCACCTCATGTCTTCGGCAGGTATGTATAAGGAAGCCTCTGAGGATTTGGAACAGATAAATTCCTCCGGGCTCTCGTCCCGTCTGTTGCCCGATTATTACGAAGATTATCGTCATTTGTACGGTGAATTGGGGACATATACGCAAGATGCTTTCCGGCGTAACCGCTATTATGGTTTGTCTGCCGGTTATGAAGATTCATTGATGCAGGTGCTTTCACCTGCCTCCGCCCTTTATCCGGAACGCAAAGAGATGCAGGCAGCTGCTGCCGGTAGATGGGAGGAAGCTTTGAAGATAAACGATGACCGCCTGGCAAGTGTACGCCCCGATACTCCGGAGTATGCGTTGGTAACGTATCACCGTTCTTTGCTGTATCATCGCCTGGGAGACCTGGAGAAAGCAAAATATTATCTGGCTTTGTCCGCTTTGACGGATATCCGCCTTGCGATTACAGACCATGCCTCCCTGTGGACTTTGGCACAATTGCTCTATGAGGAAGGAGACATTGAACGTGCTTATCGCTATATCCGTTTTTCGTGGAATGAAACCAATCATTACAATGCCCGTAGCCGCAGCTTGCAGACAGCCGGCATTCTGTCGCTTATAGATCTTACCTATCAGGCTATGCAGGAGAAACAGAATGAACGTCTTCGTTTTTATCTCTGGATGATCAGTATTCTATCTCTGCTGTTGGTCGTAGCTGTTGTCTGGATTTACAGACAGATGAAGCATCTCTCTGTTGCCCGGGCTCATTTGGAGCAGGCGAATGAACAGTTGCAAATGTCTAATCATATCAAAGAAGAATATATCGGGCGCTTCCTGAAACTCTGTTCTACCTACATCGACCGACTGGATGCTTACCGGCGCATGGTGAACAAGAAGCTTACCGGCGGGCAGATGGAAGAACTTCTGAAAATGGTACGTTCACGAGATGTGCTCGATACGGATCTGAAAGAATTATATGAGAACTTTGATACAGCTTTTCTACACCTTTTCCCTGATTTTGTAGGAAAATTCAATGAACTGCTTCAACCGGAGGAACGGATCATACTCCGCAAAGGCGAACTTTTGAATACGGAATTACGTATTTTTGCTTTAATCCGGTTGGGCATTGACGATAGTTCGCAGATTGCCGAATTTCTCCGTTACTCCGTCAATACAATCTATAATTACCGTGCTAAAGTGAAAAACAAAGCTTGCGTTTCGCGTGATGACTTTGAAACATGCATTATGAAGATACGTTAAGCATACGTCATTGCCTTATTTTCTATCCACTTTTTTACTTTCCTCATTGAATTTTATCTCGTTGTTATTTAGTGAGTTATCTTTGTTGTATGTTTCGTCTTATCCACATATTCATAATGTGGAGGTACGTAATGCCTTTATCTTGCCTACCTTTGGGGAAGATTAATTAACCCTTGAAAAACATACCATGAATTTGAAATTATCTCTTTTATTAGGATGCTGTTTGTTTGTTGCTATTACAGCCTATGCCGGGACTTCCGGTTCATTAGGTGAGGACGCTCCGGGAAAAAACAAAGCAGAAGTTTACATTACGACTGCTGACCGGCAGCAAAGTTTTAACCACACTACTCAAAAGCTTTCCAAAGTCCCTACATCTGAGTCCGTAATCACTATAAATCCTACGGTACGGTATCAGGAGATGGACGGTTTCGGAGCTGCTGTTACAGGTTCTACCTGCTATAATCTGATGCAGATGACACCGACCGATCGTGCGAAATTCCTGGCTGAAACGTTTTCTGATAAAGACGGGCTGGGATTTAGTTATATCCGCATTTCTATTGGTTGTTCCGACTTCTCACTGAGCGAGTATACCTGTTGCGATACAAAAGGAATTGAGAATTTTGCTCTGCAAACGGAAGAGAAGGAATATGTAATACCTATTTTAAAAGATATTCTGGCTCTTAATCCCACTATCAAAATATTGGGTTCTCCGTGGACATGCCCCAAGTGGATGAAGGTGAATAACCTGGAAGAAAGGAAACCATTTGATTCCTGGACAAGCGGTCAGCTAAATCCGGATTACTATTCCGATTATGCCACTTACTTTGTGAAGTGGATACAGGCATTCCGTGAAGAAGGTATTGAAATCTACTCCGTCACTCCACAGAATGAACCGTTGAATAGGGGCAATTCTGCTTCTTTGTTCATGGGTTGGAAGGAAGAACAGGCTTTTGTACGCGATGCCCTCGGTCCTGCTTTCAAGGCTGCCGGACTGGATACGAAGATTTATGCTTTCGACCATAATTACAACTATGATAATATGGCCGATCAGCAGGAGTATCCCGTTAAAATGTATGATGATGAGGTGGCTGCTGCCTTCCTTACCGGAGCTGCTTACCACAACTATGGCGGCAGACGTGAGGAATTGAATAACATTCAGCAGAAACGTCCCGATAAAGAACTTATCTTTACGGAAACTTCTATCGGTATGTGGAATGACGGACGCAACCTGGAAAAGCGTTTGATGGAGGATATGCGCGAGGTGGCTCTTGGTACGGTAAACAATTGGTGTAAAGGCGTCATTGTCTGGAATCTGATGCTGGACGATGAACGTGGTCCCTGGCGTGAAGGTGGTTGTAAAACTTGCTACGGAGCTGTTGATATTAATCGTGGGGACTATAAGACGATGACTTATAATTCTCATTATTATATTATCGGGCATCTGTCGTCCGTAGTAAAACCGGGTGCAGTTCGTGTGGAAAGTAAAGGTGTTGACGGGAAAGGATTAATGTACTCTGCCTTTGAAAATCCCGATGGAACCGTTGCTTTTGTACTTTTGAACGAGGAAAATGAGGAAACTCGCCTGACTGTAACGGATGGAAAGAATTATGTAGATTGTGTGGTGCCTGCCAAAGCAGTGGCCTCTTATCGCTGGAAGAAATAATCTTATAGTATTAAAATACCATGTTGAAATCGATTTTAGTGGGTACATCCCTTTTAGCAGCTTCTCTGGTGTTGGGGAGTTGTGGTGAAAAGGCAGAAAAAATACAGGATTCTGCTGCGTTTATAACTATTCAGGGGCAAGACCTGATAAAGCCTGATGGTACGAAACTCTTTATCATGGGTACCAATCTGGGCAATTGGCTGAATCCGGAAGGTTATATGTTTAAGTTCAATAAAACGAACTCTCCCCGGTTTATCAATGAGATGTTCTGTCAGTTAGTGGGACCTGACTTTACTGCTGAGTTCTGGAAAGCATTCAAAGACAATTATATCACTCGTGAGGATATTCAGTTTATTAAGAATACAGGTGCGAATACCATCCGTCTTCCGTTCCATTATAAGCTTTTTACGGATGAGGACTTTATGGGGCTGACTGCCGGTCAGGATGGCTTTGCCCGTGTAGACAGTGTTGTGGAATGGTGTCGTGAAGCCGATCTTTATCTGATTCTCGATATGCACGATGCTCCGGGCGGACAAACGGGTGATAATATAGATGATAGTTACGGGTATCCCTGGTTGTTTGAAAGTGAAACCAGCCAACAATTGTACTGCGATATTTGGCGTCAGATTGCAGACCGGTATAAGAATGAGCCGGTAATTCTCGGTTATGAACTTTTCAATGAACCTATCGCTCCGTATTTCCCGAATATGGAAGAATTGAACGGTAAACTGGAAGATATTTATAAGAAAGGCGTAGCTGCTATCCGTGAAGTGGACAATAACCATATTATTCTGTTGGGTGGTGCTCAGTGGAACGGTAACTTCAAGCCGTTCAAGGATTCTAAGTTTGACGATAAAATAATGTATACTTGCCATCGTTATGGAGGTGATCCTACTAAAGATGCTATTCAAGCCATAATAAACTTCCGCGACAGTGTGAACTTACCGATGTATATGGGTGAGATAGGACATAACACGGACGAATGGCAGGCTGCCTTTTGCCAGACGATGCGTGACAATAATATCGGTTATACCTTCTGGCCATATAAGAAGATGGATGGTTCCAGCTTTGTAGGCATCACTCCGCCGGAAAATTGGGCGAATATCCTTTACTTCTCCGAATCTCCACGCACATCTTATAAAGAAATCCGGGATGCCCGTCCCGACCAGATGATGGCACGCAAGGCAATGATGGATTTCATTGAGGCTTGTAAGCTGAAGAACTGTGTGGTGCAGGAGGGATATATCCAGTCGTTAGGCATGAAATAATCATTAATAAACTAATTATTTATCCATATGAAAAAAGTATTATTGGGTTTGGCATTCACTGTTGCTCTTCCACTCTTGGCGCAGCAGAAACCTGTATATCTGGATGTTACCAAACCTATCGAAGAAAGAGTAGAAGATGCGTTGAAAAGGCTGACTTTGGAAGAAAAGGTAGCTATGGTACATGCGCAAAGTAAATTCAGCAGTGCAGGAGTGCCCCGCTTAGGCATTCCGGAAAACTGGATGACGGATGGCCCTCATGGTATCCGTCCCGAAGTGCTTTGGGATGAGTGGGATCAGGCAGGATGGACCAATGACTCTTGTGTGGCATATCCGGCATTGACTTGTCTGGCTGCTACATGGAATCCTGATATGGCCTTGCTTTACGGAAAAAGTATCGGTGAAGAGGCACGTTATCGCAACAAGAATGTCCTTCTGGGTCCCGGTGTCAACATTTACCGTACTCCGCTGAATGGACGTAACTTTGAGTATATGGGCGAAGACCCGTATTTGGCTTCCCGTATGGTGGTTCCTTATGTACAGGGTGTGCAGCAAAATGGTGTAGCTGCCTGTGTAAAGCACTATGCGTTGAATAATCAGGAAATCAACCGTCACACCACCAATGTTATTGTGGACGACCGTGCTCTTTATGAAATCTATCTGCCCGCTTTCAAGGCTGCAGTTCAGGAAGGTAAGACATGGGCCATCATGGGGGCATACAACCTTTATAAAGGTCAGCATGCTTGTCATAATCAGTATTTACTGAATGATATTCTGAAAGGTGAATGGGGCTTCGACGGTGTTGTTGTCTCTGACTGGGGTGGTGTACATGATACGGATCAGTCTATTACGAATGGTCTTGACATGGAATTCGGTAGTTGGACGGATGGTCTTGCCAATGGCAGTAGTAATGCTTATGATAACTATTATCTGGCTATGCCTTATTTGGAACGCATTAAATCCGGGAAAGTGGGTACGAAGGAGCTGGATGATAAGGTGCGTCGTATTTTGCGCCTGAGTTTCCGTACAACAATGGATGTGAACCGTCCTTTGGGTTCCATGCTTTCTCCTGAACATTATGAGGCTGCCCGCCGCATTGGTGAAGAGGGAATTGTGCTGCTGCAAAACAAGGGTTCTCTGTTACCTATCGACCTGAATAAAGCAAAGAAAATTGCTGTTATCGGTGAGAATGCTGTGAAGATGATGACCGTAGGCGGTGGTAGTTCTTCTTTGAAAGTGCAGCGTGAGCTATCTCCGTTGGATGGCATTAAGAAGCGTGTAGGCGATAAAGCAGAAGTGGTTTATGCTCGTGGTTACGTGGGAGATGCACGTGGTGAATATAATGGCGTAGTAACCGGTCAGAATTTGAAAGACGACCGTACACCGGAAGAATTGATTGCCGAAGCTGTAAAGGTAGCCGCAGATGCGGATTATGTGATCTTTATCGGTGGATTGAATAAGAGTAATAATCAAGATTGTGAGGATACTGACCGTGCCGACCTTGGTCTGCCTTACGGACAGGATGCTGTTATCACGGCTTTGGCAAAGGCAAATAAGAACCTGGTAGTTGTTAATATTTCCGGTAATGCTGTAGCTATGCCTTGGATTACAGAAGTTCCTTCTGTGATGCAAGCCTGGTTCTTGGGTTCGGAAGCCGGAAATTCTATTGCTGCTGTACTGATGGGGGATGCCAATCCTTCCGGTAAACTGCCTTTTACTTTCCCTGCACGCTTGGAAGATGTTCCGGCTCACAGTGTGGGTGAGTATTTTGCTGAACGTAGCAAGAAAGTAGTGGATATGAAGTACAATGAAGGTATCTTTGTCGGCTATCGCTGGGCAGACAAGCAGAAGAAGGTGAAGCCGCTGTTCCCATTCGGACACGGACTGTCTTATACAACTTTTGTTTATGGAAAGCCAGCTGCCGATAAGAAAGTAATGTCTGCCAATGATCAGATCAGCTTTACTGTAACCGTGAAGAATACAGGTGATCGTGAAGGGCAGGAAGTGGTACAACTGTATATCAGTGACAAGAAATCTTCTTTACCTCGTCCTGTTAAGGAACTGAAAGGTTTCAAGAAAGTGAAACTGGCTCCGGGAGAAGAGAAAGAGGTTACATTTACTGTAGATAAGGAAGCTTTGAGTTACTTTGACGATGCCCAACATGCTTGGGTAGCCGAGCCAGGTAAATTTGAGGCTGTGATAGCTGCTTCGGCGGCAGATATAAAAGGTATAGTGTCGTTTGAATTGAAATAGGTCATTTCATTAGTTATTATCAAAGATTATATTTGGAAAGGCGTAGCCGTGAGGCTGCGCCTTTTTGTGTATAATGGAAATATCCTTTTCTTTGTAAGAAGAAGTGCTAAACGGTTTGTTTTATAATAAAGGTAAGAATATAAAGCATATAATGTAGTAATTAATACAAATTTGGTTTCTATGAAAATTAATATCTTTTCTCTTGCTGTGTGGGTGAGAATAGCATGTAGGGGTGATTAAAAATGCAAAGTTGTATATCTTGCTGTGTTAAACTTGTATTTAATGATTATTTGGTTCTCTTTCATATATTAAATAGTTTGAATTAATTTCTTTGGAAAGTTTCGGATATTGAAACCTGAAAAAAGAAAATATTCGTAATGCGAAAGAGTGTATCGAAAAATACTCTTTTTTTTTATTTCAGTCATTTTTATCTTACTCAATGGCATAATTGGTTGTATGCCCTTCTTTTTAGTGCCTATAACAGAACTTGATACGATTTCCAATCTTCTTTATTTCAGCGATATTTGCATCTGAGATTTTATGCTTTTTTCGGCATGTTTTATTATGCTGAAAAGGGCATGAAATCTGGGAATGACTTATAAAAATAAAAACTAGAAATAAATGAAGAAAATACTAGTATGCATACTATTCATATTGGGATTATTGCCGACTGAAAGTAAAGCTCAGAAGATTGTTGTGAAAAGCAACCTTCTTTATGATGCTACCACTACTATGAACCTTGGTCTGGAAGTAGCTTTGGCTCGTAAGTGGACGTTGGATATCCCCGTCAATTATAATCCATGGAAGTTTGATGATACTCGTTTGAAACACTGGGGCATACAGCCGGAGTTTCGCTACTGGTTCTGCGAAAGCTTCAACCGTACGTTCATCGGGGTACACGGGCATTATGCCGATTTCAATGTGGGTGGATGGCCCGACTGGCCGTTTGTCAGCGATAACATGCAGAACATGCGCTATCAGGGACATCTGTATGGAGGTGGCATTTCGATAGGGCACTCATGGATATTGAGGAAACGCTGGAGTATAGAGGCTTCTATCGGTCTGGGGTATGCGCGTATGGTATATGAGAAGTATCCCTGTGCAACGTGTGGCACTAAACTGAAAGATACCGGCAAGAACTACCTGGGGCCTACTAAAGCGAGTGTGTCACTTATTTACGTAATTAAATAGAATGAGAAGGATGAAAAGAAATATGCAATTCATCATATTGGTGCTGACTGCCTTATGCCTGAATCTGAACGGAGTCATGGCTCAGGAACGCTCTTATGAGGGGACTATCACTATAGAACCTGTACGGTTGGAGCAACTGGGGAAACTATCTATATAGATATTGATATTGTGATGGATAATGTGAAGGTGAAATCATCTCATGGGATAGACTTTATCCCGCAGTTGGTTTCTCCTGCCGCTACCTACGACCTTCCGCGGGTTTCCATCAAGGGGAAAAACGAGTATCTGGTTTATGAACGCAGGCTGGCATTGATGAGCGCTAAGGCGAAGAAGAGTTATAAGGCGCCTTATCTGATAGAGAAAAATCAGAAGAAGAAGAGCGGTGTTATTCGCTACAGATATACGTTGCCTTACGAGGCTTGGATGGCGAATCCCGGCTGAACGTGCAGCGCGACGAGTGTGGCTGCGGCGAGAGCACACTGATGAACGTGGAGTATACTTTTGATAAGGTTACACTCGAACGTATGCTGGTGCCGTACATTGTGACTCCGGCTCTGACTTATATTGAGCCTATGGTGGAAGAAATAAAGAGCCGGGATGTGCAAGCGGAATGTTTTCTGGATTTTGAGGTGAATAAGGTAAACATTCGTCACGAATATATGAATAATCCTCAGGAGTTGGCAAAGATTCGTGCAATGATTGATGATCTGAAGTCTGATGCCAATGTGAAGGTGAAGCGTCTGGATATCATTGGTTATGCTTCTCCCGAAGGAACTCTGGAAGCGAATAGGCGTTTGTCCGAAGGTCGTGCCATGGCATTGCGCAATTATCTGGCTGCCCGCTATGACTTCCCGCGCGACCAGTATTATATCATCTTCGGTGGTGAAAACTGGGACGGGCTGGTAAAGGCGCTCGATACGTTTGAGATGGATTATAAAGAAGAGGTGCTGGATATCATCACGAATATTCCCATTGAAAAAGGAAGGGAGGCAAAGTTGATGCAACTTCATGCAGGTGTGCCTTACCGGTTTATGCTGGAGCATATATTTCCGGGGTTGCGTGTAGCGATCTGCAGGGTGGGTTACGACGTCAGGAATTTCGATCTGGAAGAAGCGAAAGAAGTGATAAAGAAACGTCCGCAGAATCTGAGTTTGAATGAGATGTTCATGGTGGCCAATACCTATCCGAAAGGTTCTCAGGAGTTTATCGACATTTTCGAAACAGCTGTCCGTATCTATCCGGAAAGTGAGATAGCCAATATGAATGCCGCTGCCGCCGCTCTTTCACGCAAAGATCTGGTTTCTGCGGAACGCTATCTGGAAAGGGTAAAGTCGGAAGACTATTCGCCCGAATATAACAATGCAATGGGAGTATTACTATTAATGAAAGGAGATTATGAGTTATCGGGAAAGTATTTGAAGGCTGCCGAACAGTCGGGGCTGGATGCAGCTAAGGGAAATCTGGAAGAATTGGCTAAGAAAAAGGCTAATGCTGCCGAGATAAAGAGGAGGAATAAAAATGAGTGAATTATATATGTATTAATTTCTAATAAATGTTTGTTTTATGCTAAAGATTAAATCTATTTTAGTTTCGTTGCTGGCCATTGCGGCATTGGCAAGTTGTTCGAAAGAGAATGACGAAAACCCCGAAGTTGATGGGGGAAAGGACTACGATGTAGCTTATGTGTCAATCAGTATGACTAATCCTAAAACGACAGGGACACGCGCTTCTGCGGAACAGCCGTCTTTGCCGGCGGAGAGCTTGATTAAAGAGCTCTATGTGATTACATTCAATTCGAGTAAGGCGGTGACTAAGGACGCAGATGCAACCAAGTATGTCACAGTATTGGGGGCAGGTACTTTCGGGACGAATAGTGGAGTTACCACTCCAAATACTCCGATTAAGGTGGGTACGGATACTAAGTACCTGCTTGTTGTTGCCAATCCGGGTGCCGTATTAAAGGATCGTCTGGATAATATTACAGCGGGTGCAACGTATGCTACCATCAATGCTATGATTACAGTTCCTACAAAGACTAACCAGCCCAGCAATGCTTATCTTGTAGAGGAGGTGGTGCATACCGATGGTTGTGCAATGATTAATGCCGGATTCTTCGATGATTCCGATGCAGACCCTGCCAATCATGCATGGAAAGATGAATGCCTGCTCGATGTATCGGACAAGATTGTTTTGGCCAAAGACTATAAGACGGAAGCCCAAGCTCTGAATGCAGCGAAAGGTAATCCGGCTACTCTTGAGATAGAACGTCTTGCAGCCAAGTTGGAGGTTATGGTTGGTAGTCCATTAGAAGTTGGACCTTTTGAAGATATAACAGACAGAAGTCTTGGACAGTTTGATTTTGGAAATTGGACTGTTGACTATTACAACTCTCTGTTGTTTCCGTTTGCAAAGAAGACTACAACAGAGTCGTCTCATACTTCTCCCGGATTCTACAAAAGTAACTTCTATACAATCGATCCTAACTTTACGACTGCGGGTGGAAGTGAATATCTTACGGGCCTTGTTAAAAATGTGCTTGATGCCGCTACTCGCGAACCTAAAGTAGAATGGGTTAATAAAAGTACAACTGCTGGTGAGAACTACAGATACTGCATCGAGAATACGATGGATGAAGGATTTCAGAAGTTTGGTGCGGCTACGCGTCTGGTGCTTAAAGGCAAGTATGCGCCTTGGCCGGCCGGTGAGTTTAATTTAGGAGATGACTGGTACCGCCTTCCTAACGGAACTAACTCTGTAAACTTCAAGAGCTTTACTGATTTGCTGGCTGCCTATACATCTGCTGTAGCTAAACCGGAGGCTAACAGAACCGCCCAGGAAAAACTTTTGGTTTCGGCATGTGAACTGTTCTATACCCAGATACAACCTGCACTTACCGTCAATGATCCGGGTGACTTTGCTTCTCTTAGTCAAGCTATTCTTGATGCCAACAATATTGCGAATGGCGGTGAACTGACTAAAGAAGAAGGTTGTATCTATTGGTACCCAAAGAGTCTCAACTATTACTATTATGAGATTCGTCATGACAATGCAGCCAATGATCACATGGAGTATGGAAAATATGGTGTAGTACGTAATAACTATTACACGCTTACACTGACAAAGGTGAATGGTAACGGTACACCGTGGTACCCTGGCGGTGGTCCCGAAGATCCGGATGAAGAAGAAGATATAGATAAGTTGGGTGCTTATCTCCACTTTGAGATTAAAGTTGCTCCGTGGATATACTGGACTACCAATTTCGAGATCTAAATATACTCTTTACTTTAAAGAAAACAGGGCAGTGCGGACTGCCTGCCCTGTACTTTTTTTAATAGATATCCCGTGCGGACAGACCGCCGGAAAAAGTAAAAACAAGCCGGTGACAGGCTTCCCAAAAACAGCACTGAAATATCCCGGCGCACCCGAAATGCATGAAATGCGGAGCGCGCCCCCTAAAGAGGAAATAACCGGAGACTGATAAGACATAGTCTCTGACAATATAAACGGCAACCCGATGAGGTTGCCCCATAAAAGAAAAAGATATGTTCGGAAAAACTAAATCGCTGTTCCTTATCGTTGCCTCGATGCTATGTATGGCTTCGTGCGACAGTATACGCGAAGACCTGCCCCGGTGCGAACTTTGGTTGGAATTTGCATTCGCCTACAATATGGAATATGCGGATGCCTTCAATCCGCAGGTTAAATCGGTGGATGTACTTGTGTTCGGCAGCGATGATAAATTGCTCTTTTCTAAAAGAGCCGAGGTTGCCGCGCTGGTTGGTGGAAACCGGATGTCGCTGACTGATGAACTCGATTTCGGAAACTATAAGGTACTGACTGTCGGCAGTCTGTCCGGCAGGTTCCGGCTTTCGGACAGCGCAGGTAATGAACTGGTGCCGGGAACAACCACCCTCCAACAGGTCATTGTAATCCTGAAACGGGAGACGGACGTTGTAGATTTCGAGTTCCAGCACCTTTACTTCGGAGAAGTTGTGGAAGTGGATCACCTGCCATCCAATACCAGCCATAAAGTTTATCCGGTGAATCTGATACGCGACACCAATCGGTTTAATTCGCGTTGATGGGACAGGGGGAAGATGAAGCGGATGGAACGCAATATACGTTTGAAATTCAGGCACCGGAAAATGCGGCTTATTCCTGGGAAAACGAGCCTACAGGACAAGGACCGGTTACTTATGTGCCTTACCATACAGGTCCGGGTGAGATACCCGATGTGATTGTGTCCGCACGCCTGAACACTCTGCGTCTGCTTAACAGAAACGGATGGGATTATAAGTTCATTATAAGGAATGCAGATACCGGCGCCGAAGTGTGGAGCTACAATCTGATGACACTGTTGAGTATTGCCCGGCCGACTTCCCGTTACGATGGGACGGAACTTCCCTTCCAGGAATACCTTGACAGGCAGAGTGAATGGAACTTGATATTTACTGTTGTTGAAAACCCCGGAGGAGGATTCCTTCAGATCGGTCTGGTTGTGGGCACTTGGATTTACTGGCTCCACGGGATTGAAGTTTAAGAATGAGAAAGAAACTATTACATATCATTTGTCTGGCATCCACTATTCTTTTGTTCTCATGCAGCAGAGATGCAGCTGATGAGTTGCCTATTCTTACCCGAGCGCAACTTAGCATCAACCTGATGAACAATGGGGATACGGATCAACAGGAGGAGATAAGCTCCATGCGGTTTATCGTATTCGGCAGCACGCCCGGTGGTGTGAGGCTGGATGTGAATGAACACATCCTGTTGGGTACTCCGGAGAAAGCTACCGATATAGACGCGCAGCTTCTCAAGGTGACTTCCAGCAATGATATTCTGGTCGTAGTTATTGCCAACGAACCGCAGAGTCTTACAAGTAAACTCGATGGTATTGCCAGTCTTTGGACGTTGCAAGATATGCTCTATGACATCTCTGACATACTGAATAGTGGCGGACAGATAATTTCTATGACCGGAATGCCCATGATAGGAGTAGTTCGGGATATATCTATAGCGCCTGATGAAACCCAAAAAGTAGAAATGGTTATCGAACGTGCCGTAGCCCGGGTCGATGTCTTTCTCGAAGCTATAGACGGTGGAGCGGAGACCGGATATACTGCCGGAAGCACCAGTGTCACCTTGCACAATCTCTCCCACGACAGTTATTTCGTAATGGGAAATGTGGACAACGGCACGCGTGATAATGCCGACTCTTCAAAAAACTATGGGAAAGTGAAGGAAAACGTGCCGGAAAAAGATTTATTGACAGACACCTGGACAGCGGCAACATCGGAAAAGTGGGCGTATTCATCGGCTGCCGGAGCTAAAAACCGGAAGTTGCTTTGCTCGTTCTATACTGCCGAACGCATATTCAAGTCAGATTATTCCGACCGGCTGGCTGTCAGTATGGCTAATGTCCCGAAAGGTCCTTCAGATATCACCGGGATAACTGAAAAAGTGATTGAGACCATAACGAAGGTTGATGATAAAGGTGGCTCGACGGCGCAGCCTTTTACGGAGATCCGACGGAACAACGTGTATCAGATAACGGCACGTGTAGCATCGGTATTCAGATACTGACGGTAACGGTAGAAGATTGGGGTGAAAAGCAGGATATTGATCTGGATCTGGATATGTGATACCTTTCACCGGTTGTTTTTTTAATTTCAGAAAAGAAGTAAGATGATAAAGATTATAAATGATATCAGGATGATTATAACAACGGCTATTCTTTCGGCTGTCCTCTTTTCGTGTATCGGAGAAGAGATGACGTGTGATAAGGAATTGATTGT
>ERZ791618.604-NODE-604-length-16255-cov-2.283765_pt1 | contig 16255 bp, 18 predicted proteins | sample MGYA00510059_ERZ791618 | MGnify/ENA primary metagenome ERZ791618 (study PRJEB30046, sample SAMN00715159) | human gut metagenome | study: EMG produced TPA metagenomics assembly of the A metagenome-wide association study of gut microbiota in type 2...
GGTCAGTTTCTTGGCAAATTTAATTTTATTTTTCACATTTGTGCAATGAAAGAAACATTAGATTTTTTCATAGTTAAGGTTTAGGTTAAAAAAATTAAGGGGAGCTGTGAAGCTGCCCTTTTTTCATGTCCAAAAATAGGCTGTAATTCAGATAATTTAGTTACCTTTGGCGGTGAAAAACTTAAATGAGTATGGATGGCATATTACAGTTTCTGTTAATCGCAGGCATAATCGTTATCGGAATTGCCAAGCAATTCAAGAAAGAAGCAAAAAAGAACGCTGACAACAGTCCCGCTATGCCCATGCCGGATACGGATTTTGACGATGACGCACTGCCCATTCCCAAAGGCTGGGGAGAGACTTATGGCGGATATATCCCCGAGGGCCCCCAACCGGAACCCAAGCCTGTTGCTACAGCAAAAGAAGAATACCAATTCTCTGCTTCAAAACATATTTTTGGAGGAGATTCTACAAATACATCCCCCAAACCTGTCACGGCTCCGCCGAAACAGAAGACTTCTCCTCCATCCGTACAGCAAAAGCCCGAAACTGATTCCGAATATGCGATCCATTCGGCAGAAGAGGCAAGAAAAGCTATTATCTGGTCGGAAATACTACAACGAAAGTATTAACAAACGGAGAGTTAAGAGTTGAAAATGAAGAGTTGAGAGTAATTCTTCCGGTAACTTACGAATTTTCACACAGAAAAAATAACTAAATACATTATGGCATTTAATTACATCTCGGCAGCGGAAGCTGCAAGCCTGATTAAACATGGCTACAACATCGGCTTGAGCGGATTTACTCCCGCAGGAACAGCCAAAGCCGTTACGGCTGAATTAGCAAAAATAGCAGAAGCAGAACATGCAAAAGGAAATCCCTTTCAGATAGGTATCTTTACCGGTGCTTCTACAGGTGACTCCTGCGACGGCGTACTTTCACGTGCCAAAGCTATCCGCTACCGTGCTCCTTACACAACTAATTCTGATTTCCGTAAAGCTGTGAACAGCGGAGAAATCGCTTATAACGACATCCACTTGTCACAGATGGCACAGGAAGTTCGTTACGGTTTCATGGGCAAAGTGAACATTGCCATCATCGAAGCTTGTGAAGTGACTCCCGATGGTAAAATCTACCTGACTGCAGCCGGTGGCATCGCTCCTACAGTTTGCCGCCTTGCTGACCAGATCATCGTGGAACTGAATGCTGCTCACAGCAAGAGTGCTATGGGTCTGCACGATGTATACGAACCGCTTGATCCACCTTACCGTCGTGAAATTCCTATCTACAAACCGAGCGATCGCATCGGTCAGCCGTATATTCAGGTAGACCCGAAAAAGATTGTAGGTATAGTAGAAACCAACTGGCCGGATGAAGCACGCGGCTTTGCCGATGCCGATCCGTGACTGACAAGATTGGCCAGAATGTAGCCGACTTCCTGGCTGCGGACATGAAGCGTGGTATTATCCCGTCAACATTCTTACCGCTGCAATCTGGTGTAGGTAACATTGCCAACGCTGTGCTCGGCGCACTGGGACGCGATAAAACGATTCCGGCATTCGAAATGTACACAGAAGTGATTCAGAACTCCGTAATCGGACTAATTCGCGACGGTCGTGTGAAATTCGGTAGCGCTTGCTCATTGACTGTAACCAACGACTGTCTGCAAGGCATTTATGACGATATGGATTTCTTCCGTGATAAACTGGTACTCCGTCCGTCGGAAATCTCCAACAATCCCGAAGTCGTTCGCCGTTTAGGAGTTATCTCCATCAACACAGCTATCGAAGCTGACCTCTACGGAAACGTAAACTCTACGCAATCGGCGGTACGAAGATGATGAATGGTATCGGTGGAAGCGGTGACTTCACACGTAATGCTTATATCTCCATCTTTACTTGTCCGTCCGTTGCCAAGGAAGGCAAAATCAGTGCTATTGTTCCGATGGTATCTCACCATGACCACACAGAGCATGACGTCAACATCATCATTACCGAACAAGGTGTTGCTGACTTGCGTGGCAAGAGTCCGAAAGAACGCGCACAGGCAATCATTGAAAACTGCGTTCACCCGGATTACAAGAATATCCTCTGGGATTACCTGAAACTAACCGATGGTAAGTCTCAGACTCCGCAAGCTGCACGTGCTGCACTGGCTATGCATGCAGAACTTGCCAAAAGCGGAAATATGCAAAACGTAGACTGGGCACAGTACAAGTAAATACTTAAAAAAACGGGGGATTGCTATCTGTATTATAGCAATTCCTCGTTTATATTTTTTACAAAAGTCATTATGCAGCAATCCAATCGCCCAACATTTTTCCTGCATTATACATAATACAAAAACAGAAAGCAACAATACCTATATAGACCAACCAACGAGTAAATTCATTTCCCATAAGTTTTTGCCAAACACTCTTCAATATATCAATCATTCCTTTCATTTTAATTGTATTTCTTATTTGTTATACTGTCGTTTCCTATATCAGTCGCCCCCCTTACTAATTAATCACATTAATAACCTACTTTATCTTTCTCTAATCACTTCATCGCATACCGCATCCTGGAAAGCACGCGCCTTAGCTCCCGAAAGAACATTTTGATTCATAATGGCAAAAGCGACCTCATGTCCGTTTGCCATACGCAAATAACCCGCCAGACAATTAATAGCTGTAAAAGAACCTGTCTTGGCATGTACATTCTTATAAGAAGGAGTTCCGCGTTTCATACGATACTTTAATGTTCCATCTACTCCACCAATAGGCAAAGCCTTATATAATTTCTGAAAAACATCCGTACGGGAATAGGCAAACTTCAGAAAAGAAACCAGCAGGTCCGGAGAAATATAGTTATAATTGGAAAGTCCGCAACCATCCGCCAGATTGTAGCGACCAACGTCCTCACCCAAAGCCTTTACTTGTTTACGGATAGCAGAGAGTCCATCTTCATCCGAAATCCTCTTCTTTCCGGTGCTTTGTGCACCCAGGCGACAGAGTAAAGCCTGCGCATTCAGATTATCACTTTCTTTCATTATCTCATTGACAACATCCTGGGTAGAGGTTTCAAACAAGGCCATTTGTACCGAAACACTATCTTTCAGCAATTCATTAAAAGAATAGTCGTCAGGACAACTGATACCTTTTGCCCGCAAACGCTCAAGAAAGGTATGCATAAAGAAATCCTGGGAGGAATAGATATTAACCGTACCTATCCGCTTACTTTCCACATTTCCTTTTACAACTACGTTGTTACCATTTTGTAGCCAATCCCGGGAAACCCCGAAACGCCCGGCAGCAGGAGTACGGGATTTGGTTTCATTCGTTACGGTATAATAAGAAGAGGCAGGAACACAATCGAGACTTGCCAAGTGACCCCGTTCGCCGGGAGAAGCCGTAACAGTGACCAGACCTTTATTCAGCATCAATGGCGAAAGATAAGGTTGATAGGAGGCAGGCGTATCATCCCAAGCCCAACCGCTTCCCCAATAAATGGAGTCTTTCATAGAAACATCTCCATATACATGGCCCGATATCACCGAGAATGGGAAACGACTTACCGCATTTACCAATGAATCCAGAGCTTCATCATCAAATTCAGGGTCATATCCACCCACAACATACAAATCACCTTTCAGCGTATCTTGTTCAATCACTCCCTGATACCATACTTCTGTTTTAAAAGGATCATCCGCATCCGGATGGGCAAGAGCGGTAATAGTAGTCAGCAGTTTCATAGTAGAAGCCGGACGAGAGAGCTTATCCGCCTGATAAGTGTATAAAGGCTTCCCGTCAGTCAGGTCGTATATGGATATGCCAACGTTGGAGCCGACAGGAAGTTGATATTTAATCAAGGTATCCAGACGGGAAGAGAGGCCCTTAACAGCCGTATTTTGTCCCCATACGGTTACAGGAATAAACAAGAGGGAAAGAACAAGAGACAACAGATATTTTTTCATGTTTATCGGGTTACAACGCTTCTTTAAAAATCTCTGAAACCGTGGGATGCGGGAATACTATTTTCTTCCAGGCTTCGGTAGTCAGTTTCAGTTCGATAGCCATACCTGCCAGAGTGATTATTTCAGAAGCCGGATTACCCAGTATGTGTGCTCCCACTATAGTTTCATCATCTGCTATCAGAAGTTTACAAACTCCGTTCACTCCTTCGTTCTCAGCAACAAAACGACCGGAATAAGCCATCGGAAGTTTTACAACACGGTAATTAATACCTTTCATTTGCAGACTTTCTTCCGTCTGTCCTACTCCTGCAATCTCCGGATTGGTATATACTACACCGGGAATAGCCCAATAGTTCATGACATCTTTCTTGCCAAGTATCGTATGCACAGCTACTTCCGCCTCACGGACGGCTGTATGTGCCAGTAAAGAATAACCAGTCAGGTCACCACATACATATACTCCCGGAGCAGAGGCTTGCATCTGGTCATTTGTACAGATATTCCCTCGTTCCGTTCTTCTTAGTTCCAGATTCTCCAACCCAAAGCCTTTCGTTACCGGACGACGACCTACACTCATCAATAATTTCTCGGCAAGCACGCTGCCTGTGCCTTCTGCATTCTCATAATTAACCTGTACTTGTGACTTCCCGTCTTCGGAAGAAGCCTCAGCAAGAGATACGACCTTCGTACTAAGCATAAACCTGATTCCACGTTTTGCATATTCCGCACGCAGAAGAGCGGAAAGCTCTTTATCCATGCCTCCCAGGATTTCATCAAGCATTTCGATAACAGTGACCTGTACACCCAGACTATTAAAGAAGGAGGCAAACTCTATACCGATTACTCCACCACCAATAATGGCAAGTGAAGCAGGAAGCTCCTTATTGTCTAAAGCATCACGGTGCGTCCAAAAAGGTACAGTATCCACTCCGGGAATAGGAGGGATGAATGTTTCCGAACCGGTGCATAAAATCAGATTCTCGCACTCATAAGTCTCACCACCACACTGCACCGTATTCTCATTGATGATGATAGCTTCCCCCTGCACGATATTCACTCCGTGGGCAGTCAGCTTACCTTTAACGCCCAACACCAGTTTACGCACCACTTTCTGTTTACGGGCAATAATCTTCGGTAAATCAAATGAGACTTCGGAAACAGTGACTGCATATTTGGAAGCATGACGCGCAGCATCATACGTTTTTGCCGAATACAATAAAGTCTTGGTAGGGATGCAGCCTTCATTCAGACAGACTCCACCTAAACTTTGCTTTTCAAACAACACTACGCTTAGTCCGGCTTTCCCGGCAGCTTCGGCAGCAGTATATCCCGCAGGACCTCCACCGATAATGGCAACTTGGTATTTCATAGTTTCTATTTATTTATAGGTATATTGCAACTCAAGACCAGGATTCTTTTCTTTAAGTGCGGCTATCAGTCCTTCCGGGTCAGCAGGAGTAATCGGGAAAAAGCCTTTCTTCAATCCATTTTGATACCTGACCACCATCTGGCGGACGCGCCATTGCCATCCTTTGGCAGACGGGTTATAGAGGATACAGTTCACTCCGATCGCCTTCTGAGATATACCGAACACTGTCTTCACCCAAAGGTCTCCATTTTCTTTAATGATATATTTCCTTTGGTAATTACTAATCAGGAAAGGAATAGCCACAATGAATCCACATAAGACAGACGCCTCTTTCAGCAACAGGTATGTACCGCACATAAAAGTAAGAACAAATACTATTACCCATTTTTCAGTAGTAGTCATACCTTTGGATTTGAATATTTTTTCCATATATACAAGGGTTATTTGTAAACTGCCTGCAAGTTAATAAAAACCTCTCTTATCTGCACAAAAGAATTATCCTTTCTTTATCTTTTTCACCGTACGCTTCATCTTTAAAGCATATAAATTCAGTTCTATCGAAGATTCGGTTTCTGTTGTATCTCCCTTCTCTTCTACAGACAATAATTCGTGAAGTAACTCACTACTGCGTTGGGTTAATGTTTTCTGTTTATCTTCATCTACTTCGGTTGACAAAATATTTAGATTACGGGAGAGTTCTCTTAAATGAGCAAAAGACTCTATAATGGCAAGAGTCGTAGCCGTAGCACGAGGACTTTTCAAAACAGTGGCAAGCATGTAAAGACCTTTTTCGGTAAAGGCTTTAGGCTCCATTGTAGCATGCTTTAATGTTTTGAACCGGTCGAAATTTTCGACCAGTCCCTGTTTTTCAGACACTTGCAAAGGAACGAGATACCCTTCCGGGAATTTATCCGGATTATTCCTCACCGCTTCATTCACCCGCTTCGTTTCTACTCCGTACAGCATTGCCACATCTCTGTCCAGCAAAACTTTCTGTCCTCTCAGTTCTATTAAGCATGCTTCTATTTCCTGCTCTCTGATTACTTGTAATTCGTTTTCCATACTTTATATGTATTTTGTTGATTTAAAGACCTACAAGGTACAACTAATATTCTACAAAAAGTACCACCCCTTATCTTTTTCTTACTAAAAAAACATACCTTTGTTTGCAGTATTTTCCAATAAAAATACGTCTATAAACAAAAGCTATTTTAAACTAACGAAACTAGAGATACATGAAACGAATGAACGTACTCCAAATACTAATATTCTCCATTGTCATTCTTTTCTGCGGAACAGCCTGTGATAATGAAAATGATGAACGTTTCTCTTCTACAGAAGAATTTACTGTTGAAGGTGATGCAAACTCCATAGAGATCCCGATGACCAGAACCAACTGGATTGTAGCTTCCGTTATGTATCCGGACGGAGGCATCATGACAGATGAGAACGGATATCCCCTGAAGCTGGAGGGTATGGGCACTGTACACTTTCATTGGGGCAGCATCACCCGCGACAAAGCGAAATCCCTTATTATACACCTGAATGACAACTTTGCGGGAGAAGAACGCAAATTAATTATCAAACTAAGTACCGAACAAGGGCTTTACTCAGAGCAAATATTCATCCAGCAGAAGGTATGCACCAATTACTATCAGATAGAATCCATCTCTTACTATCTGGATGAATTTGATGGAGTAAGAGAAGCCGGAACAGAACCTTGGGGAATTACTTGGATAGACAGAACCGGTAGTGGAGAAGGAATAAAGAAAACCACCGTTTATCCTTTCTACAATGCTTTTACTGAGTATTACTTCGGCACCAACACCGGAGAATATCCCAAGGAATGGATGAATCCCGAAGGAACAAGCCGCCTTGTGGATATGCCGGGAAGTATTGTAGATGGACAGATCATTCTCGAACAAGAGAAGCAGATATACACCGACAGAGGAATGTACAGAGGTGAATTAAAAGATATTAGCTTCGAAAAGGACCTGGTCAGTATGAAACAAAACAGGTATTATGCTGATGTTTATTATAAAGCCTTGCAAGTTAGTTACACCATGACCTTGTCAAGACCCGGCAGTGATACAAAGAAAATCATTACAGGGAAACTACTAAAGAAATACCCTTATGATTGTTCGCCTATACAACATGCGGTCAGCGACCTGCCACCGGAAGATGCATAGACGGTAAGTTTTCAACAATCTCCTCCCTGCTTACGGTAGGAGGTTGCTTTTCCGCTAACTTGCGACACACCAATCTACCTATTTTCAAAGCATCTTCCTCTGATGCAAAAGTTATCTTCTCACCGATGGCAGGTATATAAGGCTGATAAATCAGTGTATCTGTCCCGTAAACCACTACATATCCATATCCCCCCTTTACCTGCATAGAGCGGCAAGATAACTTCTCTCCGGCGACATTCGTGCAGCCGGAGAAACAAGAAAGGCATACTGCCACAAAGGACAGTACACCAATCTTCACAATAAACACTAGCTTCATAAATCACAAAAACACTAATCAACATCTTCCTGCTCATAGGGCAGGAGTTCATAAACATCATCAAAATAGCTGGTTCCCGAAGCCCCCGTCAACACAAAGCCACGTTTGCCCGTAGAGAAAGATACGGCATAGGCACGCGACGAACCTCCTGAACTTACATTGTGTACATTCGTAAGCGGCGTATAATCATCATCGGAGTCACCATGCCACAAATCTTCGTTGGGATCATACACCCAATAATCACTGGTCACGCCACTACGGGTTCCGGTAGCAATATACCCTCTTCCATCTATCACGAAAGATACAGTACCTAAGCGCGCTATAGCGTAATCATCATCATAATCTTCATCGCTATTAGTATTGGCAATGTCACGCAACTGAGTCCAGTTGTCACCATCAAATTTCCATAAATCATCAACCAGCGTGTTATTGTTCTGTCCACAGCAGACATAAGCCACATCATCTATAACGAAAGCCGTACCATACCAACGCTTGTATCCTCCGAATCCATTTACGATTTCCCATTGTTTTCCGGCAGCGGCATTAGGATTAAAGCGATAGAAATCTTTCAGATAATTATCATTGAACCCTGTACCCACATAGCCGTACCCTCCGATTGAGAAAGCCAATGCACCGAGACGTACACCACCGCCAAAGTCATCCCTCTGAGTCCAGGTATTCATAGCGGGATCATACTCCCAGGTATCTGCCAAATATGTGGGTTCGGTCTTCTGAATACCGGTAGTAATGTATCCTTTGTCATTCAAGGCAAACGAAGCCGCACTATGGCGTCCCGCTGCCGCATCGGGCATATCGGCACTTGTGTCCAATAATCTCCATCCATATTGTATTCCCAAAGGTCTTTCAGATATGTCTTATTCGACCCACGATAGCCACAACACAGATAACCCTTATTTCCAATGGTGAAACTGCTGGCCTGTCCCCGCGCTACACCGTCCAAGTCCGATCTTCTCATCCATACACCCTGTGTGTATTCATCGTCGTCCGTACAACTGCCAGCCAGGCATCCAACCGCCAACAGTATCATTCCAAATAATAGTCGATTCATTTTTCTCAGAACTTATTTTGATTTACTATATTTTTGGTAGCAAAAGTAGGCTACAGGTACTTCATCAACAAATATAACCGACAAACGGCATTAAATTTCCGGTAAATACCTTTACCGATAAAACCTGCCCGATAGCCGATTTTAATAGGAAGATATAGAAGTTTCATTTTCCTTTGCGACGAAATATTATGAGTTACAATGAAAAAGTTATTGTATAGTCTGATTATAATGATCGCCGCCACCTGTGCTTGCCAGGATGAAAATTCAGAATTAGGACAAAGTCTGGTGAGTAGTTCTTTCTATAATGTATATGTAGATACTTGTACGGTGGACATCAGTACCATTCTTATGGACTCCATAGAGACCAGGGGGGACAGTATTTGTCAGTTAGGACACTATAAGGATGCCTCATGGGGTGAAGTCTCCGCCGCTTACTATGCCGAATACTCTAAAAACAGCTTTACTCCCAACGAGGATTATAGCTACAGCTTCGACTCGCTAGACTGAGGATGACACCTTCCGGCAACTTCTGGGGCGATACCTTAACACAGCAACGAATATCTGTTTACCGACTAAAACAAGCCATCTATCTGGACGATGACGAAGATTTATACAACAGTACTATCCTGCCTACCGAAAGTATGCCTCTATTCAGTTTCACTTTCACGCCAAGCCCCGGACGAAAGAAGGAGTTAGAAATACGTCTGCCCGATGAACTGGGAAAAGAGTTACTGAATGACCTCGTAACAGAAGAAGACTATTTCGACAGCCAGGATAAGTTCAAAGAAAAGTTCCCCGGACTGGCACTCATAGCCGAAAACAACGGGGAATGCATCACCAGCTTCATGGTGAGTGACTCATCCATGGCCATCACTCTGCACTATAAGGAAATAGCCAGTCAACGCACAGAAAAAGAACTGACCTTCAGCGTGAACACTGATTATGCCTATACCAGTATCCGTCACGATCGCACCAATACCCCTCTTGCTACCTTGGAAAGCGGAATAGAGAACCTTATCCACTCCGGCAGCCTGGGCAGGCGTGCATATATGCAAGGCTTGACAGGATTCTATAATCAGATAGAATTTCCCCATCTGAATAATTTGCAGGATGCAGGAGAAATCGTTTCCATAGAAAGCGCCACACTCTACCTCTATCCACTGGCCGGAAGTTATAACAAGCTAAACCAACTACCGAAAGATATACGCCTTTACATCACAGACGAAAACAATGTATTGGAAGATTATGTATACGGCAGTGATGGTGTTACGGTACAGACCGGAAACCTGACAGTGGACGATATGTTCGGGCGGGATACTTATTATTCCTTTGACGTAACCGAATTCATCCGCAACAACTTCGGTACGTGGGGCATAAAACGGCAGAAGCTACTCCTGAGTCTACCAGAGAATGAAATGACAATGACTTTCAATCAAATAATCTTCACCAACGACCCCGACCAGGAGAGACAATGCAGATTAGATATCAGATTTAAAATATACAACGAAAAATGAAACATTACCACCGGATTCCCCTTATGCTGTGCAGCTTCTGTGCAGCAAGCCTCTCTGTCGTAGCCCAAAACAACACTAACCTGCCCACTTCCATGTACGGAGTGGGTGAACTGAGTACCAGTGACGGCGGACGTTATGCCGGAATGGGCAACATAGGCATTGCTCTGAACAGAGCCGGATTCCAAAATACTCTGAATCCGGCAGCCATCACCCGAATGGATAGCACCTGCTTCATATTCGATGTCGGTGCATCGGTTTCATACGCCCGTTATTCCTTTCAGAACGATCACAGCTCCAGCTTTATGGGCAATCCCAACCGCTTCAGCATAGGGTGCCGCATCTTGCCACGTTGGTATGCCATGATAGGCGCTGCACCCTATAGCAGCGTGGGCTACATGATTCAGACCGAAGAAGAAGTGGAAGGTATGCCCGGAAATTATACCTATTCCTTATTTGAAGGATCGGGAGGATTATACCGTTGTTATCTTACTAATGCTTTTGCATTGACCAAACGGCTGTCCGTTGGCGTAAATCTGGGTATCATACTGGGAACGGTAACCCAAAGCGAAACGCAGGAAAGTGCCATTGTGGAATACGAATCTTCCAAGCGTGCCTTTTATGCAGACTTCGGAGTACATTATGAATTCAATACCACCGGCAGTCAGAAGTGGGCGGCAGGACTTGTGTTTGCCCCCTCCCTCCAGGTCAACCACGAAAACAATCTGACTTATAGCAATTCTTCCACCAGTGAAGGTGTCGATAAGAGTTATCATAGCCGGACGCAATATTTACCGATGCACATCGGCACCGGAATATCAATGGCTACCGAACGTTGGGTGGCTACTGCCGATTATAATTATCTGGATTGGAGCCGTAATACCTCATCTTACACTTCCATGAAATACGAAAACCAGCACAAGTTGAACATCGGGGGAACCTATATTACCAATCCACGCCTTCCCCGGTCCACTGAATTGATGGGTGGAATAGGTTTAAGTAATTCGTATATAAATCTGCGAGGCGGAAAGATGCAATACCTGGAAGTAAGTGCAGGAGCCAGTTTTCCTATCCGGTACTCCTATCTTTCATTGGGCGCTACTTGGCGGAAACAGATCAACTCACGCAGTAGTCTGATGCAGGAAAGCCGATTTAGCGTAAATTTGAATATTACGTTTGGAGAAAGAATATCAAGGTCAAAATTGAAGTAATGGGAATATATGATAAACACCTCTAACACAAATAATAAATATTTATAAAATAAAACATTTGTAAGATCAGTCGCATATTTAGGGGGGCTCAGTATGATACTTAGGGTATCTCAGTATCATACTTAGGGTACCTCAATATGATACTGAGATACCCTGATTATAACACACCTGATAATCAACTATTTACAAACGCCACTTCCAGCACTCATAAATTAGGACAAATGAGTTGTTGAAATGATCAATTACTTCCTCTTTTCTCAATATGAGTCAATTCCGGTAATGAACATTGAAATAGGCTAAAGGACAGAATAATCAGAAATATAATTCTTCAACTTCTTCCGGTAAACCTCTCCGATAGGGATACTTCTTTTATCCAGAGCAATTTTACTGCTCTCTATGATACGTATGCAATCTTTACGAATAATAAACGAGCGGTGCACACGTATAAATTCATCAGAAGGTAATCTCTCCTCCATATATTTCATTGTACACAGGCTCAGTACAGGCTTTGGTTCATCCTTACTATAAATCTTCACGTAATCGCCCAACCCTTCGATATAAGATATTCTGGATATATCCAAACGGAAAATGCGATTGTCGGACTTCACATAAATCACTTTAGGCATTTCGGGCTGAGATGTATCTGCCTGAGACTTTTCGGGAACGACAGTAAACGACATCCCTGTTTCACCTTTCAGGCTGAACCAGCGCGAAGCCTTATTCACCGCTTCAAAAAAGACAGGAAAATTGATTTCAGATATCAGATAATCCAATGCATCCAAGCGGAAGCACTCGGCGGCATACCGGGGGGTATCTGCAATAAAAATGACACGGGTGGACGGAGAAAGCAGTTTACTGAATTCCATTCCGTTGATTCCTTCCATTTCTTCCTGCCCGATTCCTACAAAGTAAAGGTGTACCTTGTTGTCATAATAACCCTTCAATGCCTCAATGGGATTACTGTACTTTCCACACAAAGAAAGAAAGGGTATTTTGGCTATGAACACTTCCAGTTGTTCACTCACCTGTCTGTCGGCATGCAAAATAGCACAAGTCAAATTCATCATCATTTCTCTTATTTTTAGAAATTAGACGAACGACTTTCCGGAAGACTGCAAAAAGGAAATCGAGAATTAATATTTCTTCACTTCACTTAAACGGTTAGTAAGAGTTTTTATGAACAAATCTTCCTTCACCGGAAGCAACACAGCACATTTTTCTTTCGTCCCGTACTTCACCAGCACATAGCGCATCACGGCGAAACGTCCTATTTTCATGGAAGAAGCACGCTCTACAGAAATAATATCTTTCAGGAGTATTTCCTTTGAACGTGAAAAACGACCATAAAAGAGGATAAGCTTGTCATCCGTCGTCAGTGTATAGGTGGTATGAATAAGACGCTCAATAGCAATAATGAGCAGAAGCATAAAAAGAATAGTCATAATGGCATGTTTCATCCACATTTCATGAATGGTAATAGCCGTTGTTATCAGCAAAAATAGATATTGCCCCGCAGCAATGCGGGCATGAAAGATACGATTCATTGACTCTGATTTTTGCTGCTAAGATAGGTATTTTTACGAAACGAAGTGAGTTATTCTTCCAATATCTCCCTCAGTTTGTCACCTAACAGCTTTACTTCCTCCAGTCTCATTTTCCAACATACCGATTTACGGAACATATATACCTGCTCGGCAGGCAGGCAAAACAAGTTCTCTATTTCTTCTACAGACTGTCCAAGGGCCACCAACATGCAAAGCAGTTCCTCATCTTTCGTAACACCGGGAACCAGTTTCTGTACTTTTCCTATAAAGTCTGGATAATGGAAAATAAAAATCTCACGGAAAACAGCACCACGCGCTCCGCAAAGCATATCTTTCGAAGCATAAGGCGAGTCTTCGGAAATCATTTCTATCAAAGCCCTACTAATCTCTTTCATACACAATCGGGATATTTTTTCCACTTTATTCATTGTCGGTTAGTTTTCTATTAAGCTACAAATTTGCAGAAACTATAAGATTAAACCATAAATAACCAATATACAATCCAATGTACAAAAATGTATCTTCCTCATTATCAACTATAAATAAAAGCCATAAAATATAGATATCATTTCTTTTTTTTCCAAATGGAATTGTATCTTTGCCCAAACAAAGTAAGTTTTTAGAATCATGAATATAGGAAAACCACTACTCTTGCTCTTACTATTTGTAGGAGCCTGTACTACTGATTCACATTCTCCAAACACAGAAGATGTCGGACAGTGGCAACAAACAGCAAAAAAACTCACCACATTACTAAAAGAGGAAAAGTTCCGGGAAACTGAAAATATGACTAAAATAAAGTTAGCGGAATTACTGGGAAATGTAAATAATACAGAAGAGAATGATACACTGATTAAGTATGCCCGGGAAATACTTACCATTTCTTACTACAACTACTTAAAAAGCAAGCAAATTCGTTCCGGCATGGAATATATGGATAGTCTCAGCCAGATTCCATTCATACAAGAGAACTGCAAACATGAACTGTTATCTGCCCGGGCAAGTCTGCACCAGATGCATGGAGACAATGAACAAGCCATCGGGTTGGCCAATGAATACCTGCAACTACCCGACTATGAAGATGCCAACCGTTTTATCCCACAAGCTGAAATGATCAGCGGAGTTTATATCTATTCCGGAAACGACATCCCCCAAGCCATCCGAATATTGGAAAAAGCCATGAAAGCTTACCGACAAGGAGGAGAGTACCGGAATATGCTTCGCATCATGTCACGACTCGGTATTTATTATCGCCTTATCGGGGAATATGAAAAGGCTGTTGCCATCAATCAGGAGGCCATCAGCAGTTATACCGACAGCATACCTCCCCCCAATATCGTAATAGCCTATGGCGAACAAGCCAATCTTTATGCAGAACTGGGCATGTACGACCGTGCCCTGCAACTGAATGCGGAAGCCCAACATTACTCGCTTCTGAAAGACAGTTTCGGGCTGGGTGATCTCTATCGCTACCGGGCATCTATATTCGGTCAAACTAAGAATAAAGATTCCAATTCTATTATTTAAACCAAGCTGAGAAAGTTTCAGCCCTTCAAGGCAGCTTCAAAGGAGTATTTGTGAACAAAGTCATTACAGCCGAAGCCTATCTGGAGTATCCCGATTCTGTACAAAAGGCGTTAACGCTTGCGTTAAGTATCTGCCCGGACAGTTCCCGCATGCCACAATGGGCCAAATATGAGTTGGAACTTCACTTAGGACGGGCTTTATTGCAAACAGGAAAAGCTGCGCAAGGAATATCTCTGATAGAGAAAGCTGCACAAGGCTTTATAGGGATGGATATGAAATCCAGAGAACAAAAGGCCAACGACATACTTATGGACTACTATCTGGATATGAATATGAAGGATGCATTCATTCGTTGCTATAAACGTAGCCAGACTTTTACGGATTCGCTGAATTCAGCTGAAAAGATGCGTGCTGTTGCTGCTGCCAATATCCGGTTTGATACTGAACGGAAAGAAAAAGAAAATACTTTGCTCTCTGCACAAGTGAAACTGCAAAAGCAACAGTTATTCTATAATATATGTATTTCCATCGCCCTGCTGTTGATACTTATCATCTCCATCGCCTATTTTATAAATAAACGAAAAGCCAATCGCTTGATCTTGGAAAAACATAAACAGGAAATAAAGAAATTAATCACCCGCCAGCAAGAGTTGAACCGCCGTAACGAGCAGTTGACCGAACAGATAGAGCAGGCAATGGCTACCAATAACCTGACTTCTATCCGTCAACTGACCGGGCAGAACCTTCTTAGCAAAGAAGATGAAAATGACTTCAGACAATCATTTGCTGCAATATACCCGTTCTATCTACCCAAATTACGGGAATATTATCCGCAACTTACCCGCAACGAAGAGTTGCTTGCCATGCTCATCTGCATGAACCAAAGTACGGATGAAATAGCTTTGATTATGGGTATTAACCGTAACAGTGTCAACGTGATACGCTCGCGTATGCGAAAGAACATAGGACTTGCCAAAGAAGAGTCCCTGGATGAAGTTGTCAAACAGTTCTTATCATAATTTTGTGAATTAATATACGGGAAAAGTACAATGAAACCACTTATTTCGTAGCTTTGCAGTACTTAAACATACAAAATATGATTAGAGAGTTCGACTTTTTAGTAATTGGTTCCGGTATAGCCGGCATGAGTTTCGCTCTGAAAGTAGCTCATAAAGGTAAAGTAGCGCTCATCTGCAAAACGGAATTGGAAGAAGCTAATACATTCTTCGCACAAGGGGGAATCGCCTCAGTAACCAATACACTGGTAGATAATTTCGATAAGCACATTGAGGACACCATGATTGCAGGTGACTGGATCAGTGATCGTGCCGCCGTAGAAAAAGTGGTACGTGAAGCACCCGGACAAATCAAGGAACTGATAGAGTGGGGAGTAGAATTTGACAAGAATGACAAAGGAGACTTCGACTTACATAAAGAAGGCGGACACTCTGAATTCCGTATCCTGCATCATAAAGACAATACAGGCGCCGAAATACAGGAAAGCCTCATCAGAGCTGTAAAGACGCATCCTAACATTGAGATATTCAACCGCCATTTTGCCGTAG